>JAEEGH010004244.1_pt1 | contig 36936 bp, 36 predicted proteins | sample 9134181 | NCBI WGS metagenome assembly JAEEGH01 (sample SAMN16246544, study PRJNA631951) | gut metagenome | biome: gut microbiome; feature: rumen; material: DP-attached | host: Bos | place: Iran: Karaj | collected 2018-10
GAGGCTCGTCCATAAGGAATACCTTAGGGTTACGAACGATAGCACGTCCCATAGCAACACGCTGTCTCTGTCCACCTGAAAGAGCCTTAGGCTTACGATCAAGGAGCTTCTCAAGATCAAGGATCTTGGCAGCATCTCTAACCATCTTGTCGATCTCCTGCTTTGGAACCTTTCTCAGCTTAAGTCCGAATGCCATGTTATCATATACTGTCATGTGTGGATACAGAGCGTAGTTCTGGAATACCATCGCGATATCTCTGTCCTTAGGCTCTACATCGTTAACTACTCTGTCACCGATCTTAAGTGTTCCTGAAGAGATATCCTCAAGTCCAGCGATCATACGAAGTGTAGTTGACTTTCCACATCCTGAAGGTCCTACGAAAATGATAAATTCTTTATCCTCAATGTTAAGGTTGAAGTCTTTAACAGCTTCAAAACCGTTAGGATAAACCTTTGTTACATGCTCAAGTGATAAACTTGCCATACCAATTATTCCTCCTGTTTTGTATATAGCTTTTGCCTACGTTATTGAGTATATCTTTCCCCCAGTTTATTTACTATTCACCAAATTAACAAATATTTTATTTTTCATTAGCCAATCTGACAATAATTACAGGCATTTTTCACCGTAATCAAAATGTTGACGAAGAAAATAATTTTTCACTGTGCAATTTGCCTATTGCATAATCCGTTAAAACGACAATCTTCCCTTTCCTTCAGCCATAGATCTCTTAAGAGCTTCCTCAGCACTGGCGATAACTTCAACGACAGTCTTTCCTCCATCGGGATAAAGAGCTGCTCCCGCACAGGCAGCTATCTCTAATTCATCATCATAAAACCTGGTGTCATGCAGGAACATCTGCATGTGATCAGTTTGCTTTCGGATATCTTTCTGCTGGGATATATCTTTTAGGAATATCAGGAATTTGTTCTCATCATATCTTGCCACCACATCGGATGATCTGAAGTTCTCATGTATCAATCTGGCAAATTCCTTGATCTTCTCATCGACAAAGGCATCTCCCCTGACCTTTCTGCCGGCCTCGGCATCGGGAAGATTCAAAACAAACATCAGACCTCTGTTTTCTCCTGATTCCTCAATATATTCTGTGATCTCTCTGATAGCAGAATCTCTTGTAACAAGACCGGTCAACTGGTCAATTTCCCTGTCGTGATACTTTTTATCAATTATCTTTCGTCCAAAGTAGTCCCCAAGGTGATGTGCCGCAACAACCATCAGTACAAGAAGAACAGTCAGCAAAAGAATCTTCAGAAGTACCATATAAAACTCACTCAGGTCATCTCTTACCATCACCCTCATTGCATCTCTTTGCACTAAAGCAACGGCTCCACCGTTGGCAGTCGTAAAGGGAGATACGATCACATAACCATACCCCGGAGCTTCTGACATATAAGTTTTTTTCTGTGAAATACTAAGCTTGATCGTGTCCTTTGACACTTGCCTGGGCAACTGATCCCAGAAAGAATTTGAAGAATTTTCCCTGTCTCCGAAGGCCATTCCTTCTGCGAGAATGTCCCCATTCAGGGTTATCAGTGCCATCTTGTCCAGAATGAATCTGTCTCTGTAAATCTGGTCAGATAACGTGTGAACAGGGAGAGTTGCTACCAGATAGCCTCTATCTTTTTTTCCAAAGCTGACACCGGCTACAATGTAGCACTCAGTAACGATATGGCCGTCAGGCGTATCTCCCAGCAGCATTCCCATGCCGCCTCTTGAATACTCTGATACCATCTTTTGAAAATAAGACTCTTTCGACACAGATACATCCCTGCCCTCGCAGTCATATCCTACACCATTTTCATCACAGACATAGGCATAATCCAGTTCATTTTCCTCTACGAGGGTCATTAAAAGGTTCTGTATCTGATTGTTATTATAATTCAGTGAGTATAAAGATATGGCGTCTCCACACATGCCAAGCGCTGCCATTGACCGGGTGACGGTGATATCTATCTCATGAACCGCATCATCCATCGCCAGTGCAATCTGCGCCTGCTTTGCACTGGAAGCTCTTTTAAAGACGATATCCCTGCCGCCAAACAGGACAACCACAAGTAATGTCACATAGATTATCAGGGGGAGAATCCATCTCAGATGGGTTTTCTTCATAGCTCACCTCTTTTGCTTTATGAATCGCTCTCTTCGTCCATCTTCTTTATTGCGTTTTCAAGTTCCTCTTCCTCAGATATTGTCTCTTCCTTAGGCTCGAATTTCTTGAAGGTCTCATTATAAAGAACAGCGCAAAGGAATCCCGGACCTGATATTCCGACAAGGAACAGCAGAGGAACAACCTTCATATCCATGAAATACAAAAGAACTAACGGAACTATTGTCATAAGTCCCATGGCAACAGTCTTTGGAAGCGCCAGTATAGACATGAGGAATGCATTTTTTATAGTTCCGAAGATCGTATTAACAAATTTGGACTGCAGCGGGAAGATATACAGTGATGCCAGATAAAGGATCAGGGCAACCGCGATGGTTATGTATCTGAGGATTGAGTTTGCATCCTTCATAAGAAGGAAATCCATGAGAATGATACCGCCTGCGATAAACTGTATTATCTGAAGTACAACAGCCTGCTTGAAATTCTCTTTGAAGGATTTGAAGAAAGTCTTGGTAATATAGCTCTCCTCATCCCTGACAATCTTTAAGAGAACAAAGTGCATAGCTGTAAGTGCAGGTCCCAGCGGAATAGAACAGATTATTCCAAAGATCCATGCATAGAACACGTAAGAGATTACAAGCTCTCCCCCGTCAAAAACTATTGGTCCCAGCATAAAGAACTGCTCAACCAGCAGCGGAATGGCAAATATCAGCACAAGGATATTCAGCCACATTACATCAGCAAGCTTGTTTAGACCTCGTATCAGAGGACTGTCCAGATCAAAAATTTTTCCCATTTCTCTTTTCCCTTTTCTAAAAAAATCAATTAAGAACCAGCTCCATCGGCGTAAATCTTATGCCGTCGGCCTCGGTCTCCCCCTGAAGATCCTTAAAGCCCTTCTTGTGATAGAACTTCACCGCATAGGGCGAAGAATTCACAGTAAGCCTGTCTATTCCCTCTTCTGTAAGGGCGTATCTGCAGACAAATTTAAGCAGCGCACTGGCTACTCCATGTCTGTGATAATTTTCATCCACAAACAAAAGAGAGATATGCTTCTTTTCACGCAAAGAAAGCATACCTACATATTTTTCCCCCTCCGTGGCAACAAAAAGCTGATAATGACCTGCCACGAACATTTTTCTTAGCATATCATCATTAACAAATTTGCGGAAGTTCTCAACTCCTTCCGCAGAATAGTCAGGGGCGTCGAATCTCACAAAGGTATCCCATGCAAGCTTCATCGCCCCATCCCAATCAGAATGGTAAGCACACCTCACCATTATTTTTGATGTGTCAACTATTGGCTCCACTATCGACCACTCTCTTGATCCAGTTAAACTGATCAGCAAATACCTGCTCTCTTCCGATCTCCTGCTGAAGCTCGTGACGCATTCCCTCATAGAGCTTGAGTTCTACGTCCTTGATCTTAAGGTCGTTCTGATAGATGTTAAAGAGCTTTTCAGGAGCTGTGCCGTAATCACCTACAGGGTCTTCTTTTCCGGCTGTTATAAGGATAGGCAGATCCTTAGGAATATCTTCCATCTTGTCTGTATCCTGAATTCTCTTAAGAAGCTCAGCCATAGTCTTGAAGCCGTTTAAGGTGAATACAAAGTTACATGCAGGGTCAGCAATATACTTGTCTACACTGGCCTCATTGTGAGAAAGCCAGTCCTGCTTGGTTCTGGGGTTAGGAATCTTTTTTAGGTATCCCTTGAACGCCATGTTGTTAACCATGGAGCTGCGATACTTCTCGCCCATGATAACAGTAAGGAAGCTTACAAGGCCGGAAAGACTCTTTACTGTGCCGCCGGGCATATAAGCAGTTCCCTGAATGATTGCGCCCTTGATACCTGTGCCATATCTTGTGAGATACTCTCTGGCAACAAATGAGCCAAAGCTGTGTCCCAAAATAAAGCATGGAATTCCCGGATAGTCTTCCTGGGTCATCTTCTTAAGTCTGTGCGCATCCCTTACAAGGACAGTTGCAGCATCGTTCTTGCAGAAATAACCATAGGTACCTCTCTCGCCGACAGATCCGCCGTGTCCAAGATGGTCATTACCTATTACCAGGATGCCCTTCTCGGCCAGGTAGTTTGCAAACTCATCATAGCGATCAACGTACTCCTGCATTCCATGGATGATCTGAAGTATTGCGATCGGTTCACCCTCAGGAATCCATCTGATTGCATGAAGCATAGTCTGTCTGTCTCTTGATTTGTAAGTCAGTTCCTCTTTGCGTACCATTGGAATCCTCCCCAATAAGAATTTATTTATGTATATATATCATACTACAGATTTGACTATTTAGGCGCCACAATATATGTCAGCAGATTTCTGCTCCGGATGGCATTTCCTTCTCGGGAACCATAAGTGAAAGGTTGCCCTCGGCATCCTCAGCACAAAGGAGCATTCCCTCTGACATTACTCCTGCAAGCTTGGCAGGCTTAAGGTTAACGAGAACCATTACCTTCTTGCCGACCATCTCCTCCGGAGAATAATACTTTCTTATTCCGGAAACGATCTGCTTAACCTGGCTTCCGATCTTAACCTGTGAGCAAAGGAGCTTCTTGGACTTCTCAACTGCCTCGCAGGCAATGATCTCTCCAACCTGGAACTGCATTGTTCCAAACTGGTCAAAAGAGATCTCCTCTTTGGCAGGGATATCGATAACAGCCTTCTCTTCTGATGCATTGTCTGCTTCAGCCGCAGGTGCGGGAGCAGGTGCAAGTCCTGCCTTGGCAAGATTGATGGCTGCCTTCTTCTGGGATTCCTCAAAGTCTGCCTTCTGCTTCTTTGTGATCTCTGCTGCCTTCTCAAGGACATCCTTTAAATCCTTGCGGGCAAAGAGCATCTCGGGAGCTTCACATACCTTGGTATCATTTGGAAGAAGACCAAAGCTTCCCAGCTGGTCGAAATCTCTTTCAGGAGCGGAGAGCTGTTCCTTGATCTTCTGAGCTGTCTCAGGCATAAACGGATCAAGAAGGGCTGCTCCTATAAGGATTGACTCAACCAGGTTGTAAAGAACTGTTGAAAGTCTGTCCTTCTTGCTCTCGTCCTTACCAAGGATCCATGGCTCTGTCTCGTCAATGTATTTATTGCATCTCTTGAAAAGAGTGAATATCTCTGTAAGTGCATCAGCTACCCGCAGCTCGTCCATCTTGGCTTCTACTTTGTCATAGCAGCCTGTTACTACAGCCTTGAGCTCGTCGTCTACTGGCTCTTTTACTCCCTTGTCGGCAACCACTCCGCCAAGGTACTTGTTGCTCATTGCGATGGTACGATTAACAAGGTTTCCAAGGGTATTGGCAAGATCTGAATTAAATCTCTCTACCAAAAGCTCCCATGTGATGACACCGTCATTATCAAATGGCATCTCGTGGAGAACAAAGTATCTTACAGGATCAACGCCAAAGAGGCTTACAAGGTCATCTGCATAGATTACATTGCCCTTGGACTTACTCATCTTTTCGCCGCCCTGTAGCAGCCATGGGTGACCAAAGATCTGCTTTGGAAGAGGCTCTCCCAGAGCAAAGAGGAAGATTGGCCAGTAAATTGTATGGAATCTGATGATGTCTTTTCCGATAAGATGAAGGTCTGCAGGCCACCACTTCTTGTATTCCTCGGAGCTGTTGCCATCTGCGTCGTATCCGATACCGGTTATGTAGTTTGAAAGAGCATCAAGCCATACGTAAACTACGTGTTTGTCATCAAAATCTACAGGGATCCCCCACTTGAAGGAAGTCCTTGAAACGCACAGATCCTGAAGGCCCGGGAGAAGGAAGTTGTTCATCATCTCGTTCTTGCGGGATACAGGCTGAATGAACTCAGGATGTGTGTTGATATGCTCGATAAGTCTGTCAGCATATTTGCTCATCTTGAAGAAATATGCCTCTTCCTCTGCGGGATGAACAGGTCCTCCGCACTCAGGACATTTTCCGTCAACAAGCTGAGACTCTGTGTAGAAGGCCTCACACTCAGTACAGTACATTCCCTTGTAAGAGCCCTTGTAGATGTCGCCCTGGTCATAGAACTTCTTGAAGATCTTCTGAACCTGCTTAACATGGTCGTCATCTGTTGTTCTGATGAATCTGTCATAGGATGTATCCATGAGGTTCCAAAGACCCTTGATAACATCTGAAACCTGATCCACGAATTCCTTGGGGCTGCTGCAGCCGGCTTCAATCGCTCTTGTCTCGATCTTCTGGCCGTGCTCGTCGGAGCCTGTCTGGAAGTGAACATCGTAGCCGTCTCTTCTCTTATATCTTGCAATAGCATCTGCCAGCACGATCTCGTAGCTGTTACCAATGTGGGGCTTGCCTGATGTGTATGCAATAGCTGTTGTAATATAGTATTTTCCTTTATTCTGCATTACTTATCACCTTCCCAATATTTATTACCAGCAAAGTAGCTCGTAACCTGTCTCTGTCACCAAAAGCTCAACTTCCCACTGGGCAGAGGGCTTAAGGTCTGCTGTATAGACAGTCCAGTCGTTTTCTTCATCTATGAAGATCTCGTTCCCACCCATATTTACCATGGGCTCGATGGTGAATACCATTCCGGGAACCATCAGCATTCCGGTACCGGGTTCGCTGACGAAGCTTACGAAAGGCTCCTCGTGGAACTTGTTTCCGCAGCCGTGTCCACCAATCTCACGAACTACAGTGTAGCCGTTCTTTAAAGCGTGCTGATGAACTGCGTGTCCCATATCTCCGATAGGTGTCCAGGGGATAACAGCCTTAAGGCCTTCCTCTAAGCACTCCTTAGTAACATCCACAAGTCTCTTCTTCTCCGGAGAAACCTCTCCGATGCAGAACATTCGGGACGAATCCGAAAAATAGCCGTCCAGAATTGTTGAGCAGTCGACGTTTACAATGTCCCCTTCCTTCAGGATGATGTCATCTGACGGAATACCGTGGCAAACCTCCTCGTTGATGGAAGTGCACACGCTCTTTGGGAATCCCTCGTAGCCAAGATCTGCAGGAATACCGCCCATCTTGGTGGTTGTGTTGTAAACAATGTCGTCGATTTCCTGTGTGGACATGCCGGCATGGATCTTCTCTCCGATCTCATCCAGCACCGCCATATTGATAACCGCACTCTTCTTGATGCCCTCAATGTCCTTTTCGGACTTGAAAAGACCTCTGTTTGGCACGATCATTCCCTGGCGCTGAAAATTAATTATCTTATCGTCAAATGCTGCGTGGCAGCTCTTATATTTCTTGCCGCTTCCACACCAGCAGGTATCATTTCTGTCTAGTCTTTTATACATTACAAAACCTTCTATATATCTTTCACAATGCGAGTTTTCAACAAATATAGTATGCCTTTTAAAAATTCAAAAGTCAACCGATTCACTGTTTTTGCGGCTTGCAGGAGAATCTGCTGTTTTTGATCTCGCCTATTGGTGAGTTCCTGCGGATGAAGTCGATCAGCAGATCCGGCATCTCGTCGGAGTAGCTGCGAACCAGAGGACTCTTTCCGATGCACTCGTATCCACCGGTTCCTGTTGCCCTGTAGTCACTGGTTGCCAGTGTATAGGTCTCATCATCGGAGAGCTCAGTTCCATCGAGCTTTTTAAGGACAACAACCCTGTCTCCAACAGGCCTTGTGAAGTCAAACTCGTACTCCAGTCCCGCATAAAAATCATAATTATAGTGCTCGACTTTTGGCTGCAGGAACGGAGCAGAAACTCTGAATTCGCCGGTCTCATCATCGTATTCGAGATACTCTGCACATCTCTCCAGAGCCTCTTTTAGAACAGCCTTGGTAACGCCTTTCACCTGAACAGTGTTGCTGAACTGGTAAATACCAAGAACATCCCTTACTGTAATATCCTTGTTAAGTCCAAGAGGGTCATTTGAAAGAGAAGTGCATGCAAAATCAGCGCCGGTAAACTCCAGCTCAACCTGGTTGAATATAGAAGCAACCTTGCTTCCATGAAGCGCCACGTCAATCTTTGGCTCAGGTGCAATGGCCTCCTTTAGGCCGCCAATTGGCTCATCCAGCCATTTCTGCAGCTTTTCGTTAAGTCCCTCCATAAAGGAGTGAGCCCCTTTTATCTTCTCATAGCCCTCTCCGGGTTTATCAAGCGGCACAAGCTTAGATGTTATATTCCAGCTTCCCTTGGAGCCTTCCACATCGATCAGGCTGTACATCTTTGCCTGATCCGGTGTCTGAACACCATAGGTTCCGCTTAAGTTAACTCCCTCTATTGCCATGTGCTGATGACCTGTCAGCAGAATATCAAAATCCAGTTCTCTTGCAATCTTGCAAGCCTGGTTTTCTTTGGTCTGGGAAAAGAGCTTTCCCGTCTTTAAATCCTCTTCAAAACCGCCGTGATAGATGCATACGGTTATGTCGCATTTGTCGCGGAGCTCCTCAAGCTCTTTTGCCAGAGCCTCTATAGGATCGCCGACAACCAGCTCTGTGAGGTGTTCAGGCTGTTCCCATACGTTTACATAGTCTGTAACTGCGCCGGTTATTCCGACTCTTGTCCCGTCGCCAAGGACCTTAACAAGGCTCTTCTGGATTCCAAGGGCCCCTCTTTTGTCCTCTACGTTGGCACAGACAAGTGTTGCCTTCATGGCGTTTGTGTAGTCAAGGATCGCATCATATCCGAAGTTAAAATCATGGTTGCCAAGGGTGTAGAAATCAAGATCCATGGCGTTGAACCCCTCGGCCACAGGATTAAAGTCGTATTCATCCCTGTGGTTCAAATAGTAGGTGGTAAGGGGCGTTCCCTGAAGGCTGTCGCCGCCGTCTATCACCAGGGTGTTCTCATCCTTTGTGATTTGCTCAGCAACACAAAAAAGCCCCGCGGTCTCGGGGCAATTCTGTGCATAGTTTATCGGATATATGTGTCCGTGTGTATCTGTGGTAAAAATGATACGCATATTTATTATCCTCTTGTAAGTTTTACTCTGATCCTGGTTGAAATGTACTCGATGATAAGGATCAGTATGATCAGTCCGGCAAGAAGTGCTCCGGCCTCATTCCATCTGTAGGAATTCATTGCGAAGATAAGAGGCGCACCAAATCCGCCGGCGCCCACCATACCAAGGATGGTGGCATCACGAAGATTGATATCAAATCTGTAAATAGCTGTTGATGCAAAGTTGGGCATCAGCTGAGGAAGGATTCCATAGCGGATCTTCTGCCATGTGTTACATCCTGCAGCATCCAGGGACTCGATAACGTGAGTATCAAGATCTTCAATGGCCTCGATGTACATCTTGCTGATCATACCGATGGAGCAAACGCCCATGGTAAGGAGACCTGCGAAGGCTCCGGGGCCTGTTACTCTTATGAACATAAGACCGTAAACAAAGGCCGGTATTGTACGAGCTGCCATGATCACCATTCTTCCCACAAAAGCAATTGGAAGTGGTGTTAGGTTTGATGCTGAGATAAAAGCCAGAGGGATTGAAATAATAGCTCCGACTATAGTTCCCAAAAATGCGATACAAACAGTCTCAAGCATCAGGTAAGGAACACCCTGCTTGGTAAAGTCAAACAAAAAGCCAAGGTCTGGATGGAAGATTCCGGAGAGGACGTTAAGTGCGATCTGTCCGCCGTCCTGTGTGGAGCCGCTGGTCTCAACGGCGCTTCCACTCCATACCAAGAGGCCAACTACGATGATGGCCGTTATCAAATTGTAAACCCAGTCCTTGGGTCTTTTCTCATATGCGTCTATAATTCTCTGATTCATTCCAAATACCTCCGCGCTCAGACAAGCTTCTTACGAAGCGCACGGCTGATTGACTCTATTATGAATACTGTGACAAAAAGAGCTACCAGTATCATTCCAACGCTTGGATACTCTCTCCAGCTGATCTTCTCATTAAGGATAAGACCAATACCACCGGCTCCTACATAACCAAGAACAGCAGCGTACCTTACGTTACCTTCAAAGTTAAACAGGCAGTTTGAAAGGTAGAAAGGAAGAACCTGCGGAACGATAGCTGAGATAAAAGCCTCTGATCTCTTGGCTCCCATAGCCTGCATAGCTTCAAATGCGCCCATATCAACAGTCTCAATTTCCTCGTAGGTGAGCTTGCCGATGTAGCCAAAAGAGAAAACAGCGATGGCAACTGTACCTGCAAGAGTTCCAAGTCCGAAGATCAGAGTTGCAACGAGCGCGATTACGATGGTTGGCAGGGTTCTGATAAGACTGAACATAACTCTCATAATTGAGACAACGATCTTACTGGGGCATACGTTTGTGCTGGCCAGCATAGCAAAAGGCACAGACAATACAGCTCCCACAACTGAACCAAGAAGTGACATCTTGATCGTGTCAAAAAGTGGTCCCCAGATAGTTGGCATGTAACTGGTCTTAGGCGGGAACATCTGGCCTAAGATTACAAAGAACTGATTAATTCTGGTAACAAGGATCTTCATATCGAACCCTGTTATCTTTACTGAAAGAGCACACATAGCAAGGATAAGAATAGTATAGATGGGTGCTCTTGAAGCTTTCTTATAAACTTTCTTGCCGTTGGGCAGAACATATTCTTTTGGTTTAAAGATCTTATCGTAAAATGTCAGATTCATCTCTTACACCTCTTCCTGAACGTTTCCCTCGCGGTCCACCTTTCCAACATAAATCTGATCAAGAACTTCTTCCCAGTTAGTTCCCTTTGCAGGGCCATCAAATACGATCTCACCTTCTCTGATACCAATAACCCTTGTTGCATACTGAAGGGCAAGATCGATGTGGTGGATATTGATGAGGATGGAGATGTTCATGTCCTCATTGATTCTTCTAAAGTCACCCATTACCTGCTTGGCTGTTACAGGGTCAAGAGCTGCAACAGGCTCATCGGCAAGGATGATCTGTGGATTCTGTGCAAGAGTTCTTGCAAGGGCAACTCTCTGCTGCTGTCCGCCGGAAAGCTGGTCAGCACGAACAAAGGCCTTGTCAAGAATACCTACTTTATCAAGACACTCTAAAGCCTTGATCTTTTCTTCCTTGGTGTAAATTCCGAAGGCTGATCTGTACCAGGGCATATCAGGAACGAAGGCTGTGAGCACGTTCTTGATAACGGTAGTACGTGTGATCAAGTTGAAGGACTGGAATATCATTCCTATCTTTCTACGAAATCTTCTAAGAGACTTGCCGGACAAGCTCATGACATCAACACCATCCACGGTGAGTTTACCACTTGTTACATCGTGCATCCTGTTGATGGTACGAATAAGTGTGGACTTACCTGCTCCGGACAGACCAATAATAGCAACAAATTCCCCCTGCTCAATTTCGAGGTTGATGTGTTTGAGTCCCTCGAAACCATTTGGATATACTTTTCCTACGTTTTCAAACTTGATCATTTTATTTCTCCTGGTATTGAAAAAAAAGAATACGGTAAAAAATAGGGGAGGTAAATAACCTCCCCCTATTAAAAACTAGGTAGTTCTGCTCTCGCTTACGCTCGCCAGAACAAAGCAGCACACCAGGCTCGAAAGAACCTCGCCAGGTGATTACTTTTACTGCATTGACTTGATAAGCTCCTGAGCAGCTCTCTCAGACTCATAATCCTCTGACTTAGCCTCAACATATCCGTTGTGGTTGTAGATAGAGATTACTTCCTTACCAGCATCAGAATTTCCGATGTTGATGAATGCCTTTGTAAGAGCAGCCTTGAAAGCATCATCCATAACTGCAGATGTTCTGCTTACGCTGATTGTATCGTTGTAGATACCATCTGTAACACCGATAACGTTTGTCTCGTTCCAGATTGAATCAGTTCTGCCAAACTCTGTTGTCCACTTCTCCTCGTTGTCACGTCTTGCATCTGCATAGCAGCAAAGAACGTCAATCTGACCAGAAGCAAGTCTTGCAAAAGCGTTACCATAAGAATCAGCCTGTACAGCGTGTGTAAGGTCTGTGATGTGCTTCTCATAGTTCTCCTGAAGCCAGAGTGAAGGGTAAATATATCCAGCTGAAGATGAAGAGTTCATAACACTCCAGTTAAGACCATCAAGGTCCTCCCATGTAACAGCCTCACCGTTGTTAACCTTAGCAGCTACTGCCTGTCCTGCCTCTGAAGGTCCGGCGATGATAAGTCCACGGTAGAATGTTACCTGGTCCTCTGTAGGCTCTGTAGGCTTGTTGTCATTCCATGTCTTAGCGTCAGGGCTCTCGATTGAAAGACCGTCTCTTGTTGCTGTAAGAATAACTTCGCATCCATCCTCGTAAAGTACGAATGTACCACCAGGGATAAGTCCTACGTCGATAGTTCCGGCTGAAAGACCCTCACCTACTGCCTCGTAGCTGGTTCCTACAGTGATGTCAACTTCGCCAACCTCGTAGCCAAGTCCTGCAAGCTCAGTTGTAAGGAGCTCCTTAAGAGGCTCAGTTGCTGTAACGATCTCGTCAGGATCACGTGAAGGTACAAAACCGATTGTAAGCTTGTCAACCTTTACTGTCTCGTTTGTAGCAGGTGCAACCTCAGTTGTCTCTGCAGTTTCTGTTGCAGTAGCAGGTGTTGTCTCTACTGCTGTTTCTGTTGATGCAGAATTGCCGCATCCTGCAAGCATTGCTACACATGAAATGCCTGCAACCATCATTGCGATAAATCTCTTCATAATTCCTCCTACCTAATAAAAGGTCTATATAAAATTTTCGCACAAAAATACCCACGTGTATTACACATGGGTATTCCTTGCAAACTACACGACAAGATTTTAAAGTATACTTTAAGTTTTGTCAATGAAAACTTGCTATTTTGCGACATTTTACAGTCTTGTCAGCTATAATATCTCACCGTCTCGTACAGTCTCTAAAATCATTTCATAAGTTCCAGCAAATCTTTTGTATTCTGCGCAGCGTCACCCTTGTATACTGCCGAACCGGCAACAATCACGTTCGCACCGGCAGCAATTACATCCTTGATGTTGGTTTTATAAATACCGCCATCAACCTGAATGTCAGTATCAAGGCCTCTGTCCGTGAGCATCTTCCTGACTGCTCTGATGCGATCATAACTCGCCTCGATAAAGGGCTGTCCGCCAAATCCGGGCTCCACAGTCATGATAAGGATCATGTCCACCTTATCAAGATATGGAATCAGCTCATCAACCGATGTTCCGGGCTTTATAGAGATTCCGGCTTTTTTGCCGCAGGCATGTATCTCATCAATTACAGCCTGAGGGTCAGAAGTTGCCTCCAGATGGAAGGTGATATTGTCAGCTCCGATCTTGGCAAACTCTTTTATATACCTGATGGGATCAACAATCATAAGATGAACATCAAAAACCTTGTCAGTCACACTTCTTATGCTGCTGATCACCGGCATTCCCAGAGATATGGAGGGAACAAAGCTTCCATCCATAACATCAATATGGATGTACTGGGCTCCTGCCTTATCAACATCCGCCACCTGCTGCCCCAGATTTTTAAAATCTGCTGCTAATATTGAAGGACATAATTTATTCATTTACCAAGAAATTCCTTTACTGATGCGTAAACACCGTCGCCATCAAGGCCGTACTTCTTAACAAGATCTCCGGCAGAACCTGACTCACCATACTTGTCCTGCATACCGATCTTCTTAACAACTGTAGGGCACTCCTCTGAAAGCACGTCACAAACAGCACTTCCAAGACCGCCGATAACTGAATGCTCCTCAACAGTAACTACCTTGCCTGTCTTCTTTGCTGTAGCTACTACAAGCTCTCTGTCGATAGGCTTAATGGTGCAGATATTAACAACCTCTGCGCTGATGCCGTCAGCTGCAAGCTTCTCTGCAGCCTCAAGTGCAGCTCCAACTCCGATTCCGGTAGCAATAATACTTACGTCTGTACCCTCGCGGAGAAGTGTTCCCTTGCCAAGCTCAAACTTGTAGTCAGGTCTGTCGTTTACAACAGGGCATGCAGCACGACCGAATCTGATGTAAACAGGACCCTCGTGCTCAGCTGCTGCTCTTACGCAGGCTCTTGCCTCGATGTCATCTGCAGGGCACATAACAACCATTCCCGGGATTGTTCTCATAAGAGCAAGATCCTCGTTGCACTGATGGCTGGCACCGTCCTCACCTACTGTGATTCCTGCATGTGTTCCACCGATCTTAACGTTGAGGTGTGGATATCCGATTGAGTTACGAACCTGCTCGAAAGCACGTCCTGTAGCAAACATAGCAAATGTGCTTACAAAAGGAATCTTACCTGTTGTAGCAAGACCTGCTGCGATTCCCATCATGTTGCACTCTGCGATGCCGCAGTCGATATGACGGTCAGGGAACTCCTTCTTGAACCAGCCGGTTCTTGTTGCTGCTGCAAGGTCTGCGTCAAGAACAACTACCTTGTCATTGACCTTTGCAAGCTCTATTAATTCTTTTCCATAGCTGTCTCTTGTAGCTATCTTCTTAACTTCACTCATGATTTAACCTCCTTCTCAGCCTTCCAGCGCTTTGCCGATCTTCTCAAGATCTGCCATAGCTATAGCATACTCTTCGTCGTTAGGTGCTACGCCGTGCCATGCAACCTGGCCCTCCATGAAGGAGACACCCTTGCCCTTAAGGCTGTGGGCAATGATTGCTGTAGGCTGACCCTTGGTCTCTCTGGCCTCCTTGAAGGCTGCCCTGAGTGCGTCAAAGTCATGCGCATCAACATTGATCACATGGAAGTTGAATGCCTCAAACTTCTTGTCGATAGGATATGGTGAACATACCTGATCAATAGGTCCGTCGATCTGAAGGCCGTTGTTGTCAACGATAACAACAAGGTTATCAAGCTTGCGGAATCCGGCAAACATTGCTGCTTCCCAAACCTGTCCCTCTTCGATCTCACCATCGCCAAGAAGGGTATATGTTCTGAAAGATTTATTATCAAGTTTTGCAGAAAGAGCCATTCCGCAGGCAACTGAGATTCCCTGTCCGAGAGATCCGCTGCTCATATCAAGACCGGGAAGGTACTGCATACTGGGATGTCCCTGAAGTCTTGAGCCAAGCTTACGAAGGGTTGTAAGCTCCTCAACCGGGAAATATCCTCTCTGTGCCATTACGGAATAAAGGCCGGGAGCAGTATGTCCCTTGGAGAGAACAAAGCGGTCACGATCAGGATTCTTAGGGTCCTTGGGATCAATGTTCATCTCCTCAAAATACAGATATGTATAGATATCTGCCGCAGATAAGGATCCGCCGGGATGTCCAGCTTTTGCTGCGTGAACTGCTGTCACAATACCCTTGCGGACTTCGTTTGCAATTTTCTGCAATTCAAGATTGGTCATAGTTTATGCTTCCTTTCGTTTTTTGTATAACTCATCATTCTCATTTTAGTACTTGGGCTTCGCCAGTTCTTCGTAATTAATGCTATATATTGGTCAAATTCAACCAAGGATTCACAAGGAAGTTCTGCTCTCGCTACGCTCGCCAGAACAAAGTAGTACACCAAGCTCGAAAAAACCTCGCTAAGTGATTACTTTTGCCCATAGTATGCATTCGCACCATGCTTTCTGTAGTAGTGCTTATCCTGGAGTTCCTGTGGTGCAGGCTTAACTTCAGGGTTGATCACTTCGCATCTGTAGGCCATCTTGGCAACTTCCTCGGTTACAACTGCGTTGTGAACTGCCTCATGAGCATCTTTGCCCCAGGTGAATACACCGTGGTTCTTGCAGAGAACTGCAGGAACAGCTACAGGGTCTTTTCCCATACGATTAAACTCGTTAACTATGAGATGGCCTGTGTTCTCTTCGTAAGCGCTCTCGATCTCGTCCTTGGTAAGGCATCTTACGCAGGGGATCTCTCCGTAGAAATAATCTGCGTGAGTTGTGCCATAGCATGGAATGCCGCGTCCGGCCTGTGCCCAGCTTGTAGCATAGCTTGAGTGTGTGTGAACAACACCGCCGACTTCCTTAAATGCTTTGTAGATCTCAACATGAGTTGGTGTATCTGATGAAGGATTGAGCTTGCCCTCAACCTTATTGCCGTTAAGATCCATAACCACCATATCATCGGGAGTCATGGTCTCGTAGTCAACGCCACTGGGCTTGATTACAAACAATCCTGATTCTCTGTCAATCTCACTTACATTCCCCCAAGTGAATGTTACAAGACCGTACTTGGGAAGCAGAATGTTTGCTTCGTATACTCTTTTCTTAAGTTCTTCTAACATGTCAGCACTCCTTTTTTCTGCATTTACGTTTGAAAACCACTACCATTATAGCCTAAATCAGGCGATTGTATACATGGCAATTTCAAATAAAAAACCTGATTTTGACTCTCCAAATAGCAAAATCAAGCTATCCCCCGAACATAGTAAATAGCTTAGGGAAATGCTAAAATATTTAGTGTAGGGATTGGTCAAATGAGGGCAAAAAAGAATGATTAAAAGAGTAAAAAAGTTACTGGCGATATCTATGATGTATGTGCTTCTGGTAGCTTCTATACCAGGGGCGAATTTCCATGTCTATGCTGCCGAAGGGAAAACCCTGAATGCAGATAATGCTCAGACGTCTGCCGCCATCGATACGTCTAATCTTTATCACACAGAGAAACGCTTCCCTGTGGGAACAGCTCTTTTGTCTGATGGATTTGATGGGCTTAAGGTTACCTATGACGGAATGGACTCCTATTCCATAAAAAAGGGAGAACAGACCGTAATCCTCTCGGTCACAGTTCTTGATGAGGCCAAGGCAAAGGCTGGAATTGAGAAGTTGACCCTCATGTATGGCATGGTGGGAATCGTCAATAAAAAGGGCGCTACTACAGTCTTTGTCTGCAAGATAACGGGTGTAGATCCGACTAAGAGCGCTTTGCCCAAGAATACAGCACAGCTTCAGTCATCTGATTCCGATTCAGCAGAGGACCACGGATCCGATGATAAAGAAAATGCGACCACCAGAACTGTAATCCTGTACATAATAGGTGCGGATATAGAATCTGACAAAGCTATGGTCACAAGGCAGCTGCTTGATGTTCTTGAGTCAGACATCCCGGATTATTTGCGAGTTATTCTGGTAACAGGCGGCTCAGAGCTCTGGCATATGGATGACCCTGAATGTTATAAGCAGTATGTTACAGAAACTCTTTTCCCCGGCAGGGCATCCTACGATAAATGTACTAATGAAGAAAAGGCTAGGATAGATGCTGAAGCAACAAGGCTGCTTGAAAAATACAGCACAGAAATATCCGGAGTTCAGATCTGGACAATAGAAAACAGTGGCAGCAGTAACAGCCTTAAGCTCCTTCGCACAGCGGATAACGAATATGCTGTTAATCCTGATTTCATTACAGATAGCATAGACTTTGCCACAACATACGCCCCTGCTCAGAAATATGATCTGATATTAAGCGGTCACGGAAGCGGATTGTCGGGCTTTGGCGTGGATGACCTGTATAAGGCATGGAGCAATGAACATCCTGATGAAGATCCGGTATATACCACTCCAATTCCAATCCCCACAATTGCAGAGGCTCTTTCTGAATCCAGTTTTATAAAAAATGGCAACAAGTTTGAACTACTCGGTTTTGATTCTTGCCTTATGGGAAGCTTTGAAGTTGCATGTTCACTTTCGGAATACGCTGATTATTTTGTTGCATCCGAAGAAAATGAAGCTGACAATGGGTGGCTTTATTCAGGAATGATCCGTGCTGTCAGGGAAAATCCCACCATAACAGGTGTAGGCCTGTCAAATGCCATTACAGACAGCTATGCCAATCAATATGCCGGAACTGCTTTTACATTGTCAGGTGTCGATCTAAAACAGATGGACAGGCTGGATGATGCACTCACAACATTTTCTTCTCTGCTTTATTCAGAGGCAGATGAGAACTTTTACCATATAATGAATGGTCTTGAAGGAGACTCCCACTTTGATAATAAACATGGTTACGGATCAAGCAATCTGTATGATTTAAAGAGAATTGCGGAAACTTTTTCAGAGGATGAGCGCTATTCTGAAGAACTGCGATCAGCAAGCCGTGACCTGGTAAACACCTTATCCGATGCAGTCATCGCAAATTTTGAAGGGACGGATGAAAATGGTGGCCTGAGTATTTATTTTCCAAGACAAGCCATGTATTTTAAGATATTTGAGGACGGGTACTTATATTATAACGATGCTGCGGAAAAACATCTTACGTTATATGAAGAAAATGGATTTAACGAGGCATATACGGAACTGGTAAAAAAGCTTGCATTCAGGGATCTGGTCGGTATCTGGTTGGGAAAGTTCTTATGGCAGAATGAGGATGAACTTTCGCCTGAACGTCTTTTAAATGCGCTTGAAATAAATGCATTATTGCAACACTTAGCTGACCCTTCAGAGATTGACAAAAGTGATCCCGATGATCCTTATGTACAGATTGTTCAGAAGCAGATAGACGAGAGGATACACACAGGTAAGATAACCGCTACGGTTCCCGAAAGGATATATGATGACGAGGAGCACTGGCATTATGAAGATGCAGCTGATGTGCATGTGGACGATACTGACAGCGAACTTACAGAAGACAGGCTGCTTGTAGAAGTTACTCTTGAAGATACCGGAACATCTCTGGGAAGCACTGTGACTTTTTCAAACGAGAAGACGGGCGGGGCTGAAGAAGACGGGCGGGAGTCACTGGACTATACAGTGTCTGCGTTCGATCAGAAGTGGTATACACTGAACGGCCAGATCTCCAGTATGTACCTCACGGAGGCAAAGGAGGACCTAAGTGGTTATTCAGGACATATTCCGCTTCTTCAATGGAAGACAGCAGAGTATGCAGCCGGTACTGAAGAGGATAATCAGGACAGAGACCAGTATCTAATTGATGCTTCAATGGAAGACAAGTTCAGAATCATCTGGTTAAATGTGGACTGCAATATCAGCACAGATGCTAATGGAAATGTGCAGCAGGATCTGACACCGACAAACGCCGAGGTCGTTGATATACGTATTCTCGACAGCGAAAGGTACATGGATATTAAAGATCTTGCTGACAAGTATTATGAGATACTTGGTGGCGCTGATGGGTCATACAACCTGTACGAAGAGCCTGTGGTTTCGTCATTAGGCACGGTATATATTGACAATGCAGGGGATATAGATATCGATACTGCATATGTTGACAATCTCTCACCGACATATTATTTCACAGATGTATTTAACGCTGATTACAGTCTGACCAATGAGAATCTTGGGGAAGACGATGAAGGCAACCCAAAGGGAATGGATGATTTTTACCAGCCAATCCCTGAAGATGTCCCAAAAGAGGAGATTTTGACCTGGGATGAGAGCCAGCTCCTAGCAGAGCAGATACGTGAACAGGCAGCGCAGGAAGCACAGGACATACAGGAAACACAGGAAGCCGCGGAAATACAAGAAGCGGAGAATGAATCCCCGCTTGAATCAGATAACATTTTTTAAATGAAGCTATCAGGCTCCAAAGAGAATTTCTTTGAAGAGCCTGGTAGTTTTTTCTTTTCCGATGCCCTTTACAAAAACATCTGTGGAAGGTCCTCCGTTACTTAGAAGGCCGTCAACATACACTGCAGATTTTGCAGCTTTGGCCTTCTTATCTGTAACCTGATCAGCCTCCAAAGCCAGATACGCCTTTACATAGTCAAGGCACAGGGCATCGAAGACATCTGCGTCTTTTTTCTTCCCCTTAAACCCAATGCTCTCAGGAAGCTTTATACTGTCATACCAGTGACTTCCTGTTTCATATTTGGCAAAAGAGCTGTTGATGTCCTTAAGTCGTTTCAAGCCTTCAAGGTCACACTTTTTAAGGCATGTATCATACAGCTCTATGATCAGTGTCTCTTTTCCGAAAGCCTTGATCCTATCATAAGAAAGAAGAGGCAGGTCGATATCTTTTGGCACAACGATAAGCGTTTCCATCTTCATAAGACCAAAGAAGCCTTTAGCCTCCATAGTTGAGACGTGGCCAAGCCCTGCTGCCTCAAAAGCGCTTATTGCAAACTTCATTCCCGACACTTTAATAGCCGCAAAGTCTGATGCATCCACAGGTGAAAGCCTGAATTTATTTTTGATTTCCAGTAGAAGTTTGTCTAACATTTTAATAATTCCTTACGCCCCTTTTTTTAGTAATAGATCTGCAAGCCCTGCACTATGCAGTCTCATGACGCCAAACAGAAATAGCATAGTCGCTACGAAATTTACCCCCTGCGCCACCCAGTTCATGTAGCTTGAAGAGAAATCTCTGGTGGACAGGTACCCCATTGACAGATACAAAAAGAATACCACAACGAAAAGCGCTATAAGAAGTGGCTTCTTTAGCTTGGCTGCAACTATTGAAAGAGCCGTGCAAACAAGGCCAAGCCCCACTACCATAAATGCTACAAATATCATGGTTCCCGAGTAAACAGGCGGAGCTGCCACAGCAAGAGCTGCGTTTTTGGTCTGCTTGTGTGTGACCATGGCAATGATGCCGATTCCCGCCAAAAGAAATCCTATAGACTGAAGTGGGAAAAACATGGTGTTAAGCGGCTGAAAGTCGCAGATGTTTGTTGCATATAAAAGCTTATATAGAGCCTTTGCTGCTCCGGCGCAAATGATATCAATGGTGCCAACCGCGAACAACGCAAAGGCACCTTTGCTCATCTTGTTGTAAAGATCCCTCTGCAAAATAATGGCTGCAATCGCGAAGAAAATCACCGGAATAAAATCAGTCAAAGCCATTGATACTGTGTATTCCTTCATTTAATTAACCCCCAAAACTTATTTCATTTTTTGTTCAGATGATAAACAGGCAAAAATGGAATGATGATCGGAGTACTGTCGGCATAGGCGTTATACTGCGGGTCATCGCCATATCTTTTCATCTGTCTGCCTTCAAGCCGCTGAGCACCATTGAACATGATATATACAATGCAGATGTAAGCGATGATTGCCATAAGCCACTGACCAATACCGGCGTAAGTAGTAAGACCGCTAACAAAAACTCCTGTCCAGAAGATGATCTCTCCAAGGTAGTTAGGGCATCTTACCATTTTATAAAGTCCCTCTGTAGCCACCATATTTGGATTTTTCTTTTTCTGCTGGGACTTCTGCTTGTCGGCAACAGACTCTAAGATAATTCCGCAAAGTGAAATAACAATTCCGATCATGGGCACATAGAAGTCCTTGGAACCATTCATGTAGCGGTATAAAACAGGGCTTACCTGGGCTGTGTACAGGATTGCAACGCAGATCCAGATTGAAATGGAAACAAATATCGGAAGCTTGTCGGTCTTGGTTGCCTCCTGAAGAGTCTTTCGATATGCAGCATTTTTAATTTCTCTTATCAAAAGAAATCCCGAAAGCCGCGCGCCGTAGATGATGAACAAAATTGTCTGAATCACTAGCAGCCATGTCACCCCAACGCTCCAGCCATTCTTCAGTGCGATGATCATAACTGTGATCCCGCCTCCGGCTATTGCAAATCCATATCCTATAGAAAGAAAGTAAACATATTTATAAAAGCCTACTGCGCAAAGAGCTGCGCAGACAATGCAAATAATGAGCAGATAATTCCACCCCATCTTTATACCCTCCTGTTTCCGGATTTATTTATTTGTTGAAGTTATCCTTTATATACTGAGAAAAACTCATATCCCCGTAAGCCGTGTCTCCAACCATATCCTGCGAAAGTGTGAATTTTGAGAAACGAATAATAGCTTCTTTGCCATTCTTTTTAAGCTTGTTCACAAAAGCAAGAACATCGAAGAGCCATACAGGCGCACGCTTTATCACAGGCTCTTTTCCCGCTGCTGCAAAGCACATATTGGCAATCTCTTCATAGGAGTATGTCTCCTTACCGCCAATGTTATAGGTCTTGTTCTCATCCAGCATGTGCTTAACGATGAAGTCTGCAAAGTCTTCTGTAGAAATAACATTGCAGTGAACCGGCTCATTTCCAAGCAGTGTGACCTCACCCTTTTCAATCATAGGTCTGAAGACCTTTACGATATCGTAGAAGTAGCCTGTTGGGCGGTGGATCACATAGGTAAGGCCACTCTTTTTAAGCTCCTGTTCAAACATGTATTTGGAGTGAACCATCGGAACCTTGGGAGCCATGTCAGCCTTAATTACTGAGATGTAGGTGAAATTCTTTACTCCGGCCGCTTTTGCTTCGTTAAGAAGATTAAGGTTTCCCTGATAGTCAATCTCATAATTGGTTACTGTGGCAGAGCCCTTTGTAAGTCCTACTGTTGTGATGACAGCATCCGCGCCATCGCATGTTCCTTTCAATGTCTCAGGATTAGTGACGTCAATTTTGGTAAAAGAGAAATTGCCGGTTACACCAATATCCCTTTGTGCCATGTCCAGTGCAACTACTTCATGCCCCTCCTTGAGAAGCGCCTTAAAAACATCTGCGCCAAGATTTCCATAAGCGCCTGCAAGTACTACTTTCATGTTGTTTCTCCTTCCGTTTCGGTAATTTACTTTTTGCTCTTTTCTTTTGAGCGTTTGTCGTTGATTATCTTCATGTGTTCTTCGGTTATGAGCTGCACATTGTTTTCTCTTGCCCATTCAACGCAGCCTTTAAGGGCAGCAGGGAGGAAAACTCTTGGTACGTTCAGCATGAGCTTAAGGGCGTCATCTGTGAACTTGATCTTGTCGTCAACTCGTTCTGCAGCGTATCTTACAGATTCAAGAGATGCTTCACGAACAGGAAGAAGCTCTGCTCTCATATGTCTTTTTCTGTGGAACCAGAAATTCTTGGAATCGCGGTAGCCATAGTCTACGGGAAGAGGTGGGAAATCACTTGCCTTTACTCCGTTTATAATGGCATCGCGATATTTCTTTTTCATAAGAATTCTGTCGATGCGAAGAATGAAGTGAGCTCCAAACTTGCTGGTGATTCCGTTGAAATCGTGATAAGGTCCTTCGTAGCCTTCAAGGTTCCCTGGCTGGTCATTCTGTGCTCCGTCCAGATCTCTCATCCATGTGCACTCGATAACTTCGATCGCATCGGCAATGACCATGGGTCTTATGTCATCAGGATTCTCCTCCTGGGTAAGGCTCTTTTCCAAAGGGAATTTACATTTAGGCATCTTCTCTGATGGCTTGTCCCCGGGCCAGGAGAGCTTAACTGCTTCCTTGAAATTCTTTGGGCTGTCGTCGATAAAGTTGATCGCGCACTTTCCTGTGCGAAGGATGTTCTGTGCCGTGTTTGATGAATTGCGGCAATTCAGCAGCATGGCATAATAATCTCTGCCAGCAACGTAGTATGGCTGTACCAATGAATATGGTCCAAGATTTGTGCTTCCGTCCTCGCACAGAGTGCTTATCACCACGGTCGGCATATGAAAGAATAGTGAGGTCTGGTAGAAATTATCTACGATCCTCAGATTTTCAAAACTACTCATATACTGTCTCCTCCTTTGAGCTATTTTATTAGTCTTTTTAAGACAATTAACTGATCCCGGATATCTGCCCCCGACATAACCCAGATCAGGATTGATTCGGATATATAGTTTGTAAGGAATTCCCGATCCTGAAAGTCGCCGGTTTTACTTTGACATGCCGGCTCTATTATTTTGGATATCTGATTTCTTAGCTGAATATGCCTCTCTGAGAACGCAGACGCAAAAACAGCTGATGCATCCTTGTCCCGAAAAAGGAATTCATACTTCTTTACGAAGTCAGTCAGGGCATCATTTATTCCCGTGAAAAATTCCTCAAAATGATCAGGATTAAGCGCAGCTATTCTTTTAGTACAGTCATGCCAATCTTCCAACATGAAGCTTGAAATCAGCAGGTCTTTTGATGGGAAGTAATTGTAGACTGTGCCAACTCCAATTCCACAGCCACTGGCAACAGACCGTATCGTGGTCCTGGCATATCCCACAGAAAACAACTGATTCCTTGCTTCTTCAATTATCTGCTCTCGCAGGTTTTCAATGATCTTTGGCATTTGATGGCCCCTTTTTTATGGTTTTGGAAATGTTTATGAACGTGTTCGTTTAAATTTTAACGCTGCCTTTGAGCGCTGTCAATTCTGCTTTGATTCAAAAGTCAAAAAAAGCTGTGCACCGATCACATAATCAGTACACAGCTCCTCTTTTCTCTCATATTATCATTACTTAAGTGAATCTACTGCTGCTCTCTCTACTGCAAGTCCTGCATTGTAGTCCTTCATGAACTTGTCGAAGCCCTCTACATCTTCCTTAACAGGATCGCAGGTCTCAACCTTGCCACTCTTAAATACATTATCAGCAAGGTACTTCTCTAAGGTCTCGCCCTCCTCTTTCTCACACATGAATCCGGCAAGGATAGCCTGGCCCCAAGGGCCGCCCTCTCCTGCAGTCTCCATGAGCTTGATAGGAGTATTAAGTGCTGCTGCCATAACTCTGTCGCCAACACCTCTTACCTTGAAGAAGCCGCCCTGTCCAAAGAAGAAATCAGCCTTGACGTTCTCTTCCTTCATAAGAATATCATTGCCCACCTTAAGAGCACCAAGTGCTGTGTAAAGGTGTGTTCTCATGAAATTGGAAAGATTGAACTTATCATCAGGTCTTCTGACAAAGAGAGGTCTTCCCTCATTAAAGCCTGTGATGCTCTCACCAGAGAAATAGTTGTATGCAAGAAGTCCGCCGCAGTCAGCATCACCCTCCATAGCCTTTCTGTAAAGTGTTCCATATAATGTATCATCGTCAACATCCTTGCCAATGGCGCCGGCGAATTCTCTAAAGAGGCCTACCCATGCGTTCAGATCAGATGTACAGTTGTTGCAGTGAACCATGGCAACTTCTTCGCCGCTTGGTGTTGTAACAAGATCAAGCTCAGGATATGCCTTGGAGAGGCTGTGCTCAAGTACAACCATTGAGAATACAGATGTACCGGCAGAGATATTACCTGTTCTCACGCCAACTGAGTTTGTTGCAACCATACCGGTTCCTGCATCTCCCTCAGGAGGACAAACCGGAATACCTGCCTTTAATGTTCCGGTAGGATCAAGCTTTCTTGCGCCTTCTTCTGTGAGTGTTCCGGCAGCCGCACCTGCAGGAAGTGACTTCGGAATGATATCTCTGATCTTCCAACCAAGGTTCTTAGGAGCGATAAGCTCATCAAACTGATCCAGCATCTTCTCATTGTAGCTGCAGGTTGCTGAATCGATAGGGAACATTCCTGAAGCATCGCCAACGCCCAGAACCTTCTCCCCTGTAAGCTGCCAGTGAACATATCCTGCCAGAGTTGTGAAGAAGTCGATCTTGGAAACATGCTCTTCTCCGTTTAAGATTGCCTGATAAAGATGAGCAATGCTCCATCTCTGAGGAATGTGATATCCCAATACATCCGTAAGCTTCTCTGAAGCCTCTTCTGTTATAGTATTTCTCCAGGTCCTGAATGGTACCAGGAGATTTCCGTCCTTATCAAAAGCCATGTAGCCGTGCATCATGGCTGAGAATCCCATAGCTCCTACTGTAGTCAGCTTCTCCCCGTACTGCTTCTCTACATCAGCTGCCAGGTTCTTGTAGCAGTCCTGGAATCCTCCCCATACATCATCCAGTGTGTAGGTCCATATACCGTTGTCCAGGCGGTTCTCCCAGCTGTGTGAACCGGAAGCGATTGGATTGTACTCAGAATCTGTAAGTACAGCCTTGATTCTTGTTGAACCAAACTCGATACCAAGATATGTCTTTCCCTCTGCAATTGCCTTTTTTGCGTCTCCCATAATTACCTCCATTTGTTTAATTGTTTATTGCTGTGGAATCTCTAAGTATTACCTCTTCCACAAATTCATGAGTGGCGTTAAATGCGATCTTGCCCTCATGTATCATTCTTATCATTGTCTGTGCTGCCTTCTGCCCAAGCTTCTCCTTCGGATGAGGGATTGATGAGATTGTAATCCCGTTAACACCTCTTCTTGCCATGTCAGAATCGTCCATTCCTATGACAGACATGTCCTCAGGAACCCTTATCCCGCTATCTGTCAGCATCTCTATCATCATTGATGCCACCTGATCGTTATAGCAGAATACGGCAGTGCATCCTCCGAGCCTTTCTTTTACTTTGGCAAAAGAGCTTTTTCCCCGCTTTAGGTCTATGGTGTCAACCCAGTTCACCCTGTCATAGGAAAAAGCAAGACCCGCCTCCGTAATTGCGCGCATGTAGCCGCGGTATCTCTCATGCCCCTGACCGTCATCCAGCTTAAGAACGCAGCCAATCTCCCTGTGGCCATCATTGATAAGAGCATTAACTGCTCTGTATGCGCACTCTGAATCATTCAGTGAAACGTGGGGCATATCAAGTTCCGGGTAAAATGTGTTGATAAACAGGATCTTAACTTTCTTGGCCTGAAGCTTGCGGTACAGATCCATATTGGGATTTGGAAGCGCACTCTTAACCGGCTCCATAATGATGCCTGCCACATCGTTCCTGTCAACAAGGTCCTGCAATATCTGCTTCTCCTTACCAACGGTATTGTTGGTAAAGGACAGCTGCATGGAATATCCCTTTTCGCTTAATGCGCTCTCGATTCCCTTGATGGTACTTGGAAAAATGTAGTCGTCCACATAAGTTGTAATGACAGCAACAACGCTGCGCTCGCCATCCTCTGCTCTCTGGTCTGCAACGTAAGTTCCGCTTCCCCTACGGCTCTCCAAAAGTCCATCCTCAGCCATTTGCGCGATGGCATGTCTTATAGTCTGTCTGCTAAGATCAAATTTAGCACACAGCTCATTCTCAGATGGTATCTTCTCCCCCGGCTTAAGAACTCCGGAGTCGATATTTTCAGTTATCCACTCTATTACCTTTTGATATTTAGCCACGTCAATTTCTCACTTTAAAACCGTATTTTTCACTGCACCACCATGTTCCCATAACTTGTACATTGCGTCAATGTGAATAATGTACATTTTTAGCAAGTTGTATATGTACATATTTATGGGCACAAAAAAAGACAAGCCGGATTTCCATCCAGCCTGTCTTCTTATAATATTCATTATACCCCGTCATTCCTGGAATAGAAGAACAGGTACTGCTGCATGACTCCATTATATGGAGCATATGCATCGAACAGGAAACCATCCGGATAATGATTCTCCAGTACCCTGTTAATCCATACATCTTTTGGAAATGCATCAAGTCTGTGGTAGCCAAAAAGTATCTCGCAGTTGGCAACCTTAACACCAACGCCAAAGAGCTTTAAAAGTTCCTCCATCAGCCTTTCGTCATCAAGATCATTCCAGGACTCCAGGTCCACTGCCCCGCTTGCCACATCAAGCGCCGCCCGATGTACATACTTGTCTCTATAGCCGAGGCTGCATCCGGAAAGATCCTCCATGGAAAGGGCTGCCAATTTATCAGGCGTCGGAAAAGAAAACACTCTTCCGCAACACTCATTATCTGTTATCACTCCACCGGTAAGGGCGCAAAGCTTCTCAATTGAAGCCTTGATCGCCGGAATGTTTTTTCTCTGGGGAATAATAAAAGAAATAAGCATCTCCCAGGGATCCTGGCGAAGGATTCGGATACCCTTGCCATATTCAGATGCGCAGTACAGGTAAGGGTCTTTTTCCTTATCAATCCTGTCGCGGATGTCTTTATAGCATATGTCCAGGTCGAAATAACTTTTCCAGAAAATGTCATACTCCTGTCTTGAACAGTCAAAGTCGAACCTGCCATTACCCGTATCTCTTATGAGCAGATGCCTGTTTCCGGCTGCTACAGAAAATGTGGTATCGTCATCACACTTATTAAATCTGAAGCACTGGCCGGAGTCTGCTATTTTTTGTAAGTCAAAGTCGTCTTCTATTCTTATGATCATTTTTTGTTATCGGTTGGGCCTTCCTTGTCCATACTGTCAATATACCCTCTGTCCCATAATAGTATATTGAGCTTCTGTGCCAGCTCCACAGCAGGCTGGGTAAAATACTGGTTGGTCATGACCACGCCAACCATCCGGTCGTAAAAATCACGCCCGGCGTAAACTTCCTGCACTGCCTTGACTCCGATGGGCTTGTCGTAACACTTACACTGGACAGCATATGTTATGCCATCCTTCTCCGCAAGGATATCTGCTCCAAAGTCTCCGCTCCCCTTGGTGACTTCCACATCAAGGAAGCCATTGGCTCTTAGAATGTCGGCGCAGTAATACTCAAAGTCGTGCCCCTCCATTTCGTCCATTGGAAGTTCATGGGGAAGTCTCTTTAGGATCTCCCTTACAGTGATGATCACTGCGATGATAATTACTATTCCGATGCAGATATAAATAATTGGTCCGTGCAGATTATTCATAAAGCCTCCGGTATCAGAGCTTTAAATCTCCTTCCTTGACCCATCCAAGCTTAACAACAACCGAATGGATGAGAAGTGAAAAGATTGCAGGTAATACAAATGAAATAAGTACAAGTCCAAGCCAGTCAAATCCTGTGATCGCAGCTTTTGATCCTGCAGCTATATCATTGACCCAGCCTGTGTAGACACCTATCTGTCCAACAAGTCCACAGGTACCCATTCCTGATGATACAGGCGCTCCGTTCATCTGAAGTCTGAAGATACATGTAGCGATAGGTCCTGTAATTGCAGATGCAAGTGTGGGCGCAATCCATACTCTTGGGTTCTTGATGATGTTGCCCATCTGAAGCATTGATGTTCCGATTCCCTGTGACACAAGTCCGCCCCACTTATTCTCCTTGAAAGATATAATCGCAAAGCCAACCATCTGAGCACAGCATCCTGCAACAGCCGCTCCACCAGCAAGTCCTGTAAGACCAAGGGCTGCGCAGATAGCTGCAGATGAAATAGGAAGAGTAAGTGCCATTCCTACAACTACTGATACAAGTATTCCCATAAGGAATGGCTGGAGCTCTGTAGCCCACATGATAAGATTACCTACTGCCATAGCCGCTTTTCCAAGAGGTGGTGCGATGAGCCATGAGAAGAACACACCCACTGCTATAGTAACAAGTGGAGTGACCAATATATCGACCTTAGTCTCTTTTGATACAGCTTTTCCAAATTCTGCTGCAAGGATTGCCACAAAAAGAACTGCCAGAGGGCCGCCTGCTCCGCCAAGAGCGTTTGCCGCAAATCCTACTGTTATCATTGAAAAAAGAACAAGAGGCGGGCACTGAAGTGCATATCCAATGGCAACTGCCATTGCCGGTCCGCTCATTGCTGTTGCAAGTCCGCCTACCGTGTAGTCAACTCCTGCCACAGTAGCAACTGTCTTCATCAGAAATGGAATATGAAACTGTGTTCCGATGGTATTGATAATGGTTCCGATAAGAAGGGAACAGAAAAGTCCCTGTGCCATTGCTCCCAGAGCGTCAATTCCGTAACGCCTTAGGGAAATCTCGATGTTTTTCCGCTTAAGAAATTCTTTCATACTTTTTCTCCTCTGTCGACGCCACGCCTTAATGCGGGTCGCCGCATGTTTTATTGCATCTGCAAGATTTTATCACAATTTGACTTGTTTCTTCAATCCTTGTATTCCATGTTATTATGTTATAGTAGAAACTATTTTTATTTATTGGGGAATGTTGGGGACAATTCATGGTTTTAGCGCTTTATCCATTACTTATCATTGTGCTGACTTTATATGGCGCAAAACGCATTAATGACAGCGATGATTTCCTTCATCAGAGCCGTATGATACGTGCTGCTGCCTGCATGGGGATCATCCTTCATCACCTTGCTCAGATTTCAACAAATTACGGAACAGTCAACAAAGGACTCATTACTTCCTTTAATTATCTTGGATTTCTTTTTACTTCTATTTTCTTTTTCTACTCTGGATTTGGACTTATCTTCAGCTTTCTAAACAAGCCGGATTACCTGGAGACATTTTTAGGAAAAAGACTTCCATATGTCCTCATTCCATTTTGGGTTGCAAATCTTTTTGGAGTTATCATCAATAACATCCTGTTCCCCACAGGGCAAAAAGCTGGCGACCTGGTTTTGGATGTCTTGGGGATTTCGCTTTATAACAGCTTCGGCTGGTTTATCATTGAGATTGTGATCCTGTATCTGCTGTTCTATTTTCTTTTTAAAAAGATAAAAAACAGTGATATTGCTCTTATTCTTTTGTGCATCGCAGTTGTACTTATTATTCTTATGGGGTTTTTCAGAGGACACGACCCGAATTATGACAAGTCCCATTGGTTTCAGGGAGAGTGGTGGTACAACTCAACCATAGCTTTCGCAGCAGGAATGCTATATGCGAGATTCAAGTCATCTCTGGATGATTTTTTCAAAAAGCACTACAAAGTATGCACAGTCATATCTGCCATACTGTTTGCCATCACAATGCAGCTTAGCGTTTATGCGCTTTGGTATCTTGGATATTATCATGGAAACAGCGCCCTGGGGCGCCGTGATGCTGCCATAACACTCATAGCCCAGATTGCTGCCTGCATCTCTTTTGACATACTTATTCTTCTCGTGAGCATGAAGGTTGCTATTGGGAATCGGGCGCTTAAGTTAATTAGCGGATTTTCACTGGAACTGTTCCTTGTGCATGGATACCTTGTAAACTGGTTCTTCAAAATAGACGATCTTTCCGAACCGCTGATCTATGCCCTGGTAATAATATGCTCCCTCTTGTGTGCATTTCTTTTATCAAAACTTGATTCACTTCTAATAAAAGTTGTGTCTCAAATTCTGACTGCGCCAAAGAAAAAGAGGGACAAGATTGCCATTCTTAAGATTGGAGGAGTGCTTGTCTCCTTACTTGTCATAGCTTTTGTCATCATATTTACACGGCATATTCTCTTTGCCAAAAATGATTTTGACCGGGAGATGGCTGCCCTTAAAGTAAGCAGTATTGGCGATGAAGTTAATTTTGGCCACTATGACATGGACTTTACCAAACTGGGAAAAGAACCTGTGACCTGGATTGTGTTGGAAAAAGACGAGAATGAGATATATCTTTTGTCAAAGCAGGGTCTTGGCGGCAGCTATTACAACCAGAAGCATGCCAAAACAACCTGGGGCGTTTCAGATATGAGACTGCTCCTAAATTCCCAGGAATACCTTGAGATGTTTAATAAGTACGAACTAGAACGACTTGTTAAGAATAACGGCGACAGGATATATCTTCTGACTCCCGAGGAGGCACAGGAATTCTTTTCCTCCGACGAAGAGCGGGAACTGTCCATCACCCAGGCTGCCGAAGCAAAAGGCACAAACATCAACTACATGAGCAAGGCAAACTACTGGGACGTAAAGGACTACCGATCCTCCTGGTGGTGGCTTAAAGGCTCTTCCACAGAGCCAAGTGTCTACGCCCCAATAGTAACCTCAGAGGGCGTGATCGAAACCGACACAAAAGTAGTTAATAAGCCTTCCGGGGCAATAAGGCCGGTGGTGAGAGTTATGATTTCCGGGGGATGAATTTAGGCGGAGCACATTCAGTACTCCGCTTTTCTCATTGTTTGACAGCCAGGTGGCTATTTGCTATCATTTGTTTGTTGTTTTAGGGGATTTACACTACCTCAAATCTATTTTTTCATGAATAAGGCAGTAGAAAGAAATGTCTGATTACTGCCGCAAATCCATTTTTCAATTGAATAGGCAGAGATTTTAAAGAGCCTTTCATATGGGATGATTGGCTTTTGTCTGCCGCTTATTCTATTTTTCAAAAATCAGGTAGTTATTATCCCGGCTGACTAACTGCCTAAAATCCTACAAAAAGCCATTTCGGCAGAAAGTCTTGCCACTTAGTTACTGCCGTTAATAAGAGTGCTATAAATGTCGGCAGTCTTTTTAAGCTTCAAAGGCTGAAATACGACTACCTCAAAGTGTGGATGTGTTAAATGCGGCAGTAAAGCGACTAGTTGATGCGAGAGATACAACAAGAGAATATAACATAAACGAACTTGATCGGCACTTTTAAGTCATATAACAAACAGAATAAATCAATCAAAGAAATTGGAGGATACAAATACATACAATGGACGGGTTAGAAACACTACTAAAGGAAGAAGAACACAGGCTGTTAGCAATAAAGCAGGTTGTCAATGCCAGATTGGATACGGCTCCGAAGGGAACGCTTAGGATTACAAACTGTGCCGGGCGTCCACAGTTTATGCTCTGTACGGACGAAACCACAAAAATCAAACCATATGGAGAGTATATTTCCAAAAGTAAACATGAACTAATATCTCAGCTTGCCCAGAAATCGTACGACAAGAAAGTTAAAAAACTTGTCGAGAGGAGAATAAAACAGCTTGAAACCATTTGCAGTGAATACAAAGATACAGAAATCATGCAAATATATGATTCAATGAATGACATTCGTAAGTCTATGGTAATCCCTGTTGAACCCACATGGGAACAAAGGCTTGAGAAGTGGAAATCAGTACCTTATATTGGTAAGAGCTTTGGCAAAGATGTGCTTGAAATCTATACTAAGAAAGGGGAAAGAGTCAGGTCCAAATCTGAAAGGTAATAGCCGATACCTTCTATGAGATGGGGATTGAATACAAATATGAATGTCCCATATCCTTAAGTGGATATGGAACTGTCTATCCGGACTTCACCATCTTAAGCATGAAGCTTAACAGGGTAATATATTGGGAGCACGAGGGAAGAATGGATGATCCAAAATACGTTGAGAAAGCAGTTAGAAAGATTGACTCTTATACAAAAAACGGGATAATTCCGGGAAAACAGCTGATCCTGACATATGAAACTTCAACATATGCATTAAGCGACAACACTATAAAGGAACTAATCAGACAGTTCATAATATAGCTGAAAAAACCGCATAGACATCAAAAACAACCGAATAGACAAGAAACATTGTAAACGATATTTAGTCATGTTAAAGTCATATCATCAAGAAGCGAAACACAGAATCACCGGAAGATTCTAGGAAACAAATAACATAAAACGTCAATTTTTATGGAGGGAATTTGATATGGCAGACAACAAGAACATAATGCTTACTGATGAGATGATGGCACAGATAACCGGAGGAACTGAAGGTGGAGGCGAGCAGCCCTTTGCATTTGCTGTAGGCGACAGAGTTATGCTTCAGTACTACGATCAGATAGGAGTTATTACAGAAGCATATCGTTACCAATGGCAGGACAATTTCTGGAACATGTACGCAGTTCATTGGCTTGCAGATCCCTATAACCAGGAACACGATAACAGAGATGTTTTGGAATGTAATTTGAGACATGCATAATTAATCTGGAGGCAAAGAACTATAAATGTAGGAGGGAACTAAAATGGCAGATAACAAAAATATGGAACTTAATGATGAGCTGATGGCAAAGGCAACTGGTGGCGAAGGTGGAGATGAGCCCGATTACAAGTTTTCAATTGGCGATGAAGTGACAATGATCGGTAAGGTTGGAAACGTTACAGGCAGAAGCAACAGACATTACGTGAATTTCTACTCAGTACATTGGATCGCTAACGAATATGGTCCTGAAGAGGATCAGGATGACATTCCTGAGCAGCTTCTTGATTAAGAATAAGACATAAAAATTTGAACGGAGCAGGTTATAACTGCTCCGTCCTTTTGCGTTTATTTAAACTTAATATTAAACCGCCGTAATGTTCTTTGCCCAGATACCTGATTTATAAATGAGGAATCCCACCAAAACCTTGATAAGATCGATTGCCTGGCAGCAGGCAAACATATATCGGATATCAATATTGGTAAACCGCGCCAGCACATATGCAAATGGGAACGCGATTACCCATAGATAAACACTGTCAAAGAGGAATGTAATAACAGTCTTTCCTCCGCTTCTTATCGTGAAGTACACCGCGTGAAGGAATGCATGAATCGGCATGAAACATACCGTAATGCGAATGAATGTGGCTGCCAAAGACCTAACTTCATCTGATGTCTTATATACCTGAGGGAACACCCCGGATACTGCAAACATCAACGCTCCGCCAATGGTGGCAAAGAATACGGACATAACTATGATCTTAACAGAAGTGTCTTTTGCCTCTTCTATCTCTCCCGCACCAAGCTGCTGACCGACTATGATGGCGATGGCATCTCCCATAGCAATAAACATGATGTTGAAGATATTGTAAATCGTTGACTGGATGTTAAGGGCTGCAACAACGGCAAGTCCCCTGTAGGAATAGCAGGTGTTTACTGCTGCCATTCCGGCTGACCACAGTGTCTCATTTAGCATAAGAGGAAGCGCAAGCAGGAACACTCGTAGTAGCATTGAGCCAGATATAGAAAAGTTCCTGTATAGCCCCAGCATATATGGGTTTTTGTCGCGATGCCTGTGCGCCCAGGTTACAACGTATGTCATCTGAATGTATCTTGATATAACGGTTGCCAGAGCTGCACCTTCTACGCCAAGAGCCGGTGCTCCAAACTTACCAAAGATAAGAATGTAGTTGAGTACAAGATTGACGAACACCGCGATTATGGAAGCCCGCATGGATACCCTTGTTTCTCCGGACTCTCTAAGGGTCGAGGAGTAGCTCATTTCTATCGAAAGAGGCAGCAGTCCAAAGAGCATGATCCGAAGATATGACTGACCATACCCAAGGGTTGCCATAAGATCACCTTCCTGAGAGCCCTCATGTAGGTACAGGGAGATCAGCTGTGTGTTAAAGTTTAGGAACACAAATATCGCCACTACCAGGGCAATCAGTGAGAACACAAGCTTGATCCTCATGACCTCCCTTACGCCGTCCATGTTCTTTTGCCCGAAGTACTGGGCTCCAAGAATGCCGGCACCTGATACCGTTCCAAACAGGCACAGCAAAAAGATGAACAGGAGCTGATTTACTATTGAGACGCCACTCATCTGCTCTGTTCCAACACGGCCTATCATTATGTTATCCAAAAGGTTGACGAAATTGCTTATCCCGTTCTGCACCATTATTGGGAATGCAATCGCCAGCACATGTCTGTAAAAGTCTTTGGTTGCAAAAAGCTTTTTCATTTGATCTTTATTTTCAGTCCTCTAAGGTAGTCTTTGGTTTCGGGAGTAATTCTGTAGCTCTCAACAGCTTTCTGAATGGTTTTGTTATGAGTCCAAACATCAAGCTTTTGTCCCTCTAAATAGGGAATGGTCGCATCGTACTGTTTGGCGAGGGCTGTTGCAAAATACCACGCGATCATCATGTTGATATAATACTCATCGGATCGTATTTTTGAGACCCTGTCAAAGTATTGTACATCAAAGTCTTCATCCAGGAAATGCTGCATAAGCATGCCAATTGCAAATCTGACAGTGTATGTCTCGTCGGATTTAAGCCATGCATCGATTTCGCCAAGAAGCTCTTCTTTGTGTTTCTTAAACACCTTCGGAGACATCTGGTCGCAGGTTGCCCAGTTATTTACGAAGGGTAAAAAGAAGTTGACCTCCTCTATACACCTGTCATAATCCTTTATTTCGGAAATGATAAAGGCATGAAGCTGGCTCTCGTCAAAATACTCGTGAGGGACATCTTTAAGAAACTCAGAAATATCATCGCGCTTAACGTAAGCTTTCGCGAGTTTTCTAAGCTCAGGAGTCCTGACTCCTATCATGTGATCAACATCTGTTCCGGGGATTAGTCCGCCCTGGAAGTCACGATATTTTAAATCCTGTAGTTTAAAAAGTTCTTCTCTTATTTCTGATGATATGCTCATAGTCGTTTTCTCCAATACAAATATATTACCATGTATAAGCAAAAAAATGGCGACTAATCGTTTAGATCAGCCACCATAAAAGAATCATCATTATAAGAAAAGCTATATTTGCAGCGGTGAATACAAGAAGATACTTGCCGCTGTTTTCTTTGTATTCCTTGGTATAAGCCTTGAAAGAGATAAGGCTTGCCATGGATGCGATAAGCGTTCCAAGACCGCCCATATTTACACCTGTCAAAAGTTCTTTGTAATTATCTGTAAAGCCAAAGAGCATTAGCGTTGCTGGAACATTACTGATAACCTGACTTGCTGCAATGGAGATAAAGAACTCACGGCCGGTCACTACACTGCTTAGGAAGCTCTTTACCACCTCTATCTCACCCATGTTTCCGGTGAAAATGAAGAAACCGATGAATGTACGAAGCAGGATATAATCAGCCCTTAATAGTATCTTGTAGTCCATTCCGCCAACTACCACAAGTACAATAGCAAGCAGTACAAACCATGGAATTATGCGGACCACTGAAAGGAGTGCCACCACGAACAACACCGCATAAATGATGATCTGTATCCTGCTGCCGAATTTACTGGTCAGGAGGCTGTCCGATGAAGTGCTGATGGAATCTCTTTTCCCAGGAAGGAAGAAAATGCATGCCATAAGTAGTGCTGCGGATAGCAGTGAATATGGAAGCATTGTTGCAACAAATTCTGTCAAAGGCATTCCGGTTGAGCCGTAGATATACAGGTTCTGAGGATTACCGATTGGCGTCAGCATACTTCCAAGGTTTGCCGCAATTGTCTGCAGGACCACAACCGGGATCATGAGCTTTTCCTTGTGACAGCTGCTAAGCAACATGATCGCGAACGGCACAAAGGTTATTAGTGCCACGTCATTTGTGATGAGCATGCTTCCAAAGAAACACAGGAAAATGAGTACTGCAGCAAGCTGCCAGCTCTTATTGACCTTCTTTAATAGTACTGCGGCTGTTTTCTCAAACACCGTATTCTCTTTAAAGCCCTGTATTATCACCATCAGGCTCCATAGGATTCCTAGTGATCTGAAATCAATGTACCCCAGATATTCCTTATTTGGTTTTACAAAAAATGCTGATATTATCGCCAGTATCCATGCCACGCATAGTACTGGATCGAGGTTTAATTTTTTCTTATTCGTACGCATGCTTGCAATTTTACCAAATCGCAGAGAGCTGTGCAAGAAAAAAAGCGGAGCAAGAAACTCCTGCTCCGCCTCTATGTCTACGTATTATTCCGTTTTCAATCAGATAAGCTGAAGTGCCTGATGC
>JAEEGH010004248.1_pt1 | contig 36919 bp, 28 predicted proteins | sample 9134181 | NCBI WGS metagenome assembly JAEEGH01 (sample SAMN16246544, study PRJNA631951) | gut metagenome | biome: gut microbiome; feature: rumen; material: DP-attached | host: Bos | place: Iran: Karaj | collected 2018-10
CGCCTTGTTTCAGGGCCTCGAGACGCTTCCTGGCGATGTATAGGGAATCCTGGTAATTCTGGATATTGTTCCGGTAGGAATCCTCGATGCGCTCGAGATGGTCCTCGTGCACCTCCTCCGTGTAGGAGGTGTTGCCCGGATCCTTCACTGCATATTCAAAATTCTCCTCGAGGATGTCCTGCGCCTTGCTCTTTTCCAGCGCGTCCAGCTGCAGCTCCATCCGCCGGATCTCGTAGGTTTTGGCGTCGATCTCATCCTGCAGATCCTGCGTGCCGAGGGAGATCAGGAGCTGTCCCTTCGTCACGGTATCGCCGCGCTCGACGAGCACCTCCTCGATCGTCCGCCGCTCCACCTTGAAGCTCAGCTCCTCGGATACCAGCGATTTATACTCGAGCAGGATCTTCATGGTGGAGACCACATCCTGGTAGGTGACTCCTACCACGCCGGCGACAGACTCCTCCTCTTCCTCGAGGATGATCATCTGCTCTTCCTCCTCCGCCTGTCCGCAGCTGCACAAAAGCAGCGCTGCCAAAAGCAAGACCGCCGCATATTTGCTTTTCTTTGTGTGTTTTCTCATAACATCGGTTTCCTCACGGGGTAACGTCATCCTGCCTATTTTACTCCACTCCGGTAAAATCAGCCAACCCGTAATATTGTAAAATATTTACCATAGATATTTGTGTTAAATGCCCGAAAATCCACTGTTTCAGCCATTTCTGAATCATTCCCCCGCTTTGCCCGGGATGGCATGGAAAAAGCCCCGGCCTGCAGCAGGGGCTTTTTTGTGTCCGGATGATTACAAGCTAGGTCCGTCACTCAGCGCTTGATATCGTAATTCATATTCATCATATTCCGGATGCTCTCCACATCGTCGGTAATATTTGCATCTCCGCGGATCGTGTGCTTGATCACGGAACTGGCCACCGCGAAATTCACCATTTCCATCGGCTCATAGCCGTGCATCATCGCATAGATCAGACCGCTTGCGAATGCATCTCCGCCGCCCACACGGTCCAGAATGGTAAAGGTAAACTGTTTACTTTCATAGGTATGTCCGTCGTACCAGAGATAGGCCTTGAGGCTGTTCTCGCTGCCGCTGTGCGCATAGCGCACGTGCCGCGCGATGCAGCGCAGATTGGGATATTTTGCGACGAACGCCCGGTTTACCGCATCCTGCTGCTGCAGATCCGGCTGCAGGGGGATATCATCCTTCACATCCCCGCGGGAAGGATCCGACGCATCCTTCGGGAGATGGTAAGGCTCGATCCCGAACAGCACATCAACGTAGGGAAGACACCGGGTGCAGAAGTCCCGCGCCTCCTCCCAGCTCCAGAGCCTGGACCGGAAGTTCCCGTCGAAGGAAACGGTCATCCCCAGGCGTCTGGCCGTCTCGAGGCAGCGCATAGTCAGTTCCGCACAGTTCGGCGCCAGGGCCGGCGTGATGCCGCCGAGGTGCAGCCAGGTGTACCCTTTCAGCAACGCTTCAACATCCACCTTGGAAAAATCGTACTCCGTGATGGCGGAGTGTTTGCGGTCATAGATCACCTTGCTCGGACGGATCCCGTACCCGGTCTCCAGGTAGTAGCAGCCAAGGCGGTGCGTCGGGGTCTCCTCCGGCGTACTCAGGATTACGGGGGAGCAGTGCACATCGTTGCTGCGCAGCATCCGGACAGCGCTCTTGCCGAGCGAATTGTTCGGAACCACTGTAAAAAAGCTGCTGTCCACGCCGAGATTTGCCAGCGCGAGGGCGATATTGGCTTCGCTTCCGCCGTAACTGGCCTCGAACTGCGTCGTCATACGGATTTTTTCATAATTCGGCGGCGTAAGCCGCAGCATGATCTCTCCGATGGTAATAAATCTGTCCTGTCCCATAGCTTCCCTGTCCGTCCTTCCGATTCGGTCCGGACAGTGCAGCGACTCAGGCCGTTCCTCTGTCCATAAACCGTTCTTCAAATTCCCTGAGCGAGATCGGCTTTGCGAAATAGTACCCCTGGAACATATCGCATCCCATCTCGGTCAGTGTATCCACCTGCTGCTTTTCCTCCACGCCCTCGGTGATCACCGGCATCTCGAGGCTCTTGGCCAGATTGATGATCAGCTCGAGGATGGCTTTGGTTCTCTGAACATTTTCCGTCTTGGACAGGAAGAGCATATCCACCTTCAGAATGTCCACCGGCATATCCTTGAGCATATTCAGGGAGGAATACCCGCTTCCGAAGTCGTCCATCTCCAGCAGGAAGCCTTCCTTGCGCAGCTGGTTGATCGTCTCCATCTTGCGCTCCATGTCGCGCATCATCGTGGATTCCGTGATCTCAAGGCGAAGCAGCGCCGGATCCACTTCATATTTTTTCACAAGGCCGGTGATGACCTCGTAGACATCGATAAAATAGAAATCCTTCGGCGAGATATTGACGGAAATGTACATCTCCTTCCGTCCCTCATCCTTCCAGCGTCGCAGGGTCTTGCAGGCATATTCCCAGATGTAGGTATCGACCTTGACGACCATTCCGTTGCGTTCGAGGATCGGCATAAACCGCCCGGGTGTAAGGAACCCTTCCGTCACATGGTTCCAGCGGACCAGAGCCTCCGAGCCTTCGATCTGTCCGTCGCGGTTCACCTGCGCCTGCAGATAGGGCACGATATCCCCGTTTTTCAGTGCGTCATCGAGCGTTCCGATGATCTTCTGCTCCCAGAGGATATCGTCGCGCAGCTTCTCGTCATAGTAGGCCAGGCGCACCTGCAGCTCATTTTTCACGGAGGACAGCGCCATGAACGCACGGTCATACATGGCGGAGGCACTGAGCCTCGAATTGGTCACCTCGTAGACACCGATGTGCACCACCAGCGGATAGGAGTGCTCATCGCCCACATAGGAGATCATCCGGGTTCCCTCCACGAAGATCTCCTCGTTGAAATCCTGTTTCCTCATGATGAGGCCGAACTTGTCATTACCGATCCGGCCGAAAATATCGGTCTCCCGAACGAATTCCTGCACAGCATTCGCGATGCGGATCAGGATCTCATCCCCGGTCTCCCGGCCGAAGACATCGTTGACCATTTTGAATTCACGGATGTCGGACACCACGATCACATACCGGGTCTCCGGATTCCTTCGGATGGTCTGTTCGGTCAGACGATACAGCTCCTGACGGTTGTAGATTCCGGTCAGCTCATCGTGGGTCGCCCGGTAGGTCTCCTCCTCGATCCTGCGCTGCTCGTCCGTATGATCCTCCACATTTATGAAGAATCCGGTATAGATCATCCGGGAGTCATAGACCGTGTGGTATTCGATCTCGTAGATCCGCTCCTCCCCGTTTTTCTGTATATGGCGGGTCTCCTTCACGTAGTCGCGCGTGTAGCGCTCGTTCACGCTCATCAGCTCCTCGACCATACGCTCCGCAGCGCGCATATCCTGTGGCGAAAGATCAAACATCTCCTTCGCGCTCTGGTTGTAGAAAAGGCAGTGCCCCTCGTTGTCAAAGCAGAATATGCCGTCCGTGACATTCGCCACCACCGTGGAAAGCATGCGGTCCGTAAGGAGGTACATGCGATAATGCATGACCGTATAATAAAACAGTACCGCGCACAGCCCGTAGCCCACCATCGAAGTGTCAAACGCGGAGCTGCGGAGAATCGAGTACGCCTCCCAGACCGAAGTAAGCACCAGAATGATGAGCGGAATGAGGTATTTTTCCATGTAGATCGTAGAGCTCTGCAGGATCTTGCGGATGACATAGAAAAAAATCAGGAGCACCAGGCCGAAATTCAGCGCCAGATGAACATAGTGATACCAGTGGGATACAACGGCATAGTACACGGAGCCGTCGCGCAGGGTGGTCGCCTGCACATTAAACACATGTTCCGCAACCGGATTCAGAATGATGGAAACCGTATCCGCGGACATAAGCGCGATGGCGACGATTCTCATACAGGTCCCCAGATAGGCATAATTGCAATATTCCATGATAAAACGCAGCAGGCACAAAAGCATCCAGTCCGTTCCGAGGAAAAATACAACATAGCCGAACCGTGCGACCATTTCGTTGCGGGCCAGCACGAGTATGACATTTGCGGACAACGGGATGCAGACCGTAAAAAGGAGCTTTGCCAGGATCCGGGCATTGCTCTTTTGCTCCGATCGATAGGCTCTCGCCCCCGCGAATATGTTAAAGACTATAAACAGGCATAAGGCCAGGATATAAGCGACTCTCATAGCACACCTCGTTTTTATCATCTTACCTTATTCCCCGGGCAGGTGCAATAAACTCCCCCTAAAATTTCCCTCCAAACGCCGAGAAACCGCCCCCCTCGGGACGGTTTCCGCCTGCGCCGGTTGCTGCGCACTTACATCACAAATTTCGCGAGGATGCCGTTCAGCTCGTCCACGCACTGTCTGCACTCGTCCACCTTCACCTGGGTATCGCTCATGCCGCAGACAATGTCGGTCGTCTTGCCGGCGATATCGGACACACCGGTCGCGGACTCGCCGACGGTCGTGTTGATGGAGGAAACGGATTCCACGATATGCGCGATCGTCTGGGTCAGATCATCCACCGCCAGCTTGATGCTGACCATGCTGTCGCGGAACATATCCGCGTCGCTCTCGTACTGGGTACTGACTTCCTTGAAGGAGTCATAATCCTTCAGAACCGTCTCCTCCAGGAAGTCGGTCATCTCCTTCAGACAGCCGGCCATCTGGCTGACGGCCCGGTTGACTTCACCGACGATACCGTTGATATCCGCCACGGCCGTGGATGTCTGGTTGGCCAGATTGCCGATCTCGGTCGCCACGACAGCGAAGCCTCTGCCCGCTTCCCCGGCACGGGCCGCCTCGATGGAAGCGTTGAGTGCCAGCAGGCTCGTCTGGGAAGAGATGGCCATGATGGTACCGGTCAGTTCATTGATCTTGTCCACCGCCTTGGAGCTCTCGATCGCCTCATCCGACTTTTCCTTGACCGAGTCGTAAATCCTGCGGGTGCTGTCGGAAGCCTCATCGGTGCTGCGCGCCAGATCCTTCGCACGCTCCTTGACTTCATCCGACATGGTGGTTCCGTCATTCGCCATCATCTCAATCTGATGCGTTGCATTCTGAATGTCTCCGATGCCGTGACCGATCGACTCCACGGATGCCGCAGCCTCCTCCATGGAAGCAGCCAGCTCCTCGGTGGTAGCCGAGTTGTCCGTACACATGGCATTGACGGCCTCCGTGGTCTCGTTGAGCTCGACGACATCCCCGCCGACCACCGATGCCGCATCGCCGATGGAACGGACGATATCACGCAGATCCCTGCGCATGCCGCGCACCGAATTACCGATGAGTCCGAGCTCATCCTTGCGTGCACAGATGCCGTCTGACTTCGGATGATGCCGGAAATCGAAACGCGCCGTGCCGTCGATGATATCCACGATATCGTTCACGGGGCGGAGGAAGAACCGCATCAGGAAATAGAAGACCACAAAGGAAATCAGGAAAACAATGACGGCCACCAGGATCATCCGCCTGGTCAGGCTGCTCACCCCCGTCATGATCTTGTTGTAATCTCCCGTCACGATCACCATGCTTCCGCCGTGCGTGAAGGCGTAGCCGGCATATTTCAGGGCACCCTTGAATTCATAGATGATGGATCCGGAACCGATACTTGAAGGCGACTCACCGCTCTGCAGGCGGGTCACCAGCCCCTTGACCGCGGCGTTCTCCACCGAAGCACCGATTTTCTCCTGGGTCGGATGATAGATCATCAGACCATCCGCGCTGACCATGTAGGCATAGGAACCGTCGATCCCGGTCAGTTCCACGGCTCCCAGCGCAGGATCAAGCGAGTTGTACACGGTTTCCCGGTTCGCGTCCGGATCCTCCTTCAGCATCTGAATAAACTGCTGCTCCATGGTCGTCCCGTCGCCGGTCCCCTGTATGTCCGCATTTGCGATCTCATCTACGATCAGATTCTCACTGACCGCCACAGCGGCAGCTTCCGCCACATTCTGCGTGTAACGGACATAGATGTCCTCGATCGTATTTTTGGAACTCACAGAAGCAATCAAGGTCAGCAAGGTCACGATCGCCGCGATACTGAATCCGTAAATGCCTGTGATCTTGGTCGGCAGAGATCGCCGGAACGATACCTTTTTCCCATTGGATGTAGTGCGTGTGTCAGCCATAGAAGGTCCTTCCTTTCTGATAACATGAGTTATATATGCCGGTTATTTTTTAGTTATCTCTTTCCTTGCCCCAGAAGAAGACTGCGACGGTTCCCGGACCGGTGTGTGCACCGATGGTCGTTCCGATGCTGGTGATCATCGGCTCCCCGTCGAGATTCGGGAACTGCGCCGTGATCAGATCCGCAACCGCCTTCGCGTCCTCATAACAGCCGGAATTGCTGATATAACACTTGCCATTATAATTCACGCCGTTCTCCGCGCGCTCTGCCATGACCTCTACCGTACGCTTGAAGGCCTTCTTTTTCGTGCGGATCTTCTCTCTCGGGATCAGTCGACCCTGGAAATCCACATTCAGAAGCGGGCAGATATTCAGCGCATTGCCCACAAATCCGGCCGTCTTGGAAACCCGCCCGCCCTTCACATAGAAGGTCAGGTCCGTGGAAAAGAACCAGTGATTCAGCCGGAGCCTGTTCGCCTCCGCCCAGTTGCGGAGCTCATCGATCCCCATGCCCTGCTTCCGGCGCTCGGCGAGTGCGGTCATCAGAAGGCCGTATCCCGAGGAGGCAGCCATGCTGTCCACAATATAGATCTTTCGATCGGGATAACGCTCCAGAAGAAGATCCCTGGCCACCAACGCAGAATTCATAACACCCGTGATTCCTGAGGAGAGGCACAGATGCAGGATATCCTTGCCCTCCAGCAGGAAGGGCTCAAAATATTCCACAAACTCTTCCGTGTTGATCTGCGAGGTACGGGTATCGGCGCCATTCGCCATCGCCTTGTAAAACTCGTCAAAAGGAATGGATTTCCCCAGGTCGTCCGGGTACTCTTTCCCGTCGAGGAAATAGTGAAAGCAGATATAGTGGATGTCATATTCCCGGAACATCTCCTCGGGCAGATCTGCCGTGGAGCAACAGCTGAGTACATAAGAATTCATGACACGACCTCCAAATAGATAAGAATAAGATAGGTGAGAGAAACTCCCCTTCACCTATCTTATCACAGCACGGACTTTTAGGATATTCCTTTTTCCGTCTATTTTTTTGTTGTCACATGACTCTGAGCAGCACCATATAGCAGGCGGTGCCCAGGATAATGGAAAACAATGTATTTTTCTTCCAAAGATGCACGGCCGCCGTCACCGCCACCGCGATCAGCTCCGGCAACCCGTGCGGAGCCTGCGTGATGTGGATCTCGCGGATACAGTAGATGATCAGCATCCCCATGACTGCCGGCGGAAGCAGGCGCGTGAAACGCGTCACCCAGGCCGGCGGTTCCTTCCCTTCCGGGAAGATCAGAAAAGGAAGACTCCGAAGCAGATACGTGACTGCACCTGCCACCAGTACGATCGCGATCGAATGGCCCATCATCTGTCACCCCCTTTTCGTCCCTCCGGGGCTGTTTCCCGGTCCGGCGCTTCCTCTCCTGCGCGCTCCGGATGGAGCCTCGCATCTGCCAGACCGTAGATCGCCAGCAGCACCGTCAGCACCAGCATCGCCGGGATCAGGAAGTCCTCCGGTCCCAGGAGCAGCACACATGCGATCGATGCCACGATCCCGATCGCGCCCAGCGGACGATTTTCCTTCTTCATCATCTGCTCGACAAAGATCGTCACGAAAAGCGCCGTCATGGCAAAATCGATTCCCTCCGTGTTGAATTCCCTGAGCAGACCGCCGATCGCCGTACCGCACGTCGTTCCGATGATCCAGTAAATATGATCCAGAAGGGTGATACAGAAATAATACTTCGGCTTGTCCACGCCGGCCGGCGGATCCTTCACCGCCAGCGCAAAGGTCTCATCCGTCATTCCGAAAAGCAGATACGGCTTGTACTTGCCCATGCCGCGGTATTTTTCCAGCAGCGTGATGCCGTACAGAAGGTGTCTGGCATTTACCATGAACGTCATCAGGACGGTGGAGATTAAGGAAGCCTGCGTGGCCAGAAGCTCCACGCCCACAAACTGCATGGATCCGGCATACATCGTGATACTCATGAAAAGCGCCCAGAGGGGCTTGTGCCCCGTCTCCTTCGCCAGCAGGATACCGAAGGCCGTTCCCAGCGCAAAATACCCCGCCATGACCGGGAGCGATGCCACAAAGGCCTTGCGAAGGGTCGGATGTTTGCCTGCATGATCCAACGGGTTCGATCTGTTTTCCCGTTCCATACTCATGTAAATACCTGTCTTTCCGGTCAGATTATGCCTTTACTTTAAGAGCTGTACCTTGTCAAAGTCACCCGTCACATCCTCGGACGGAGCCTTGGTCAGAAGGCTCACGACCACGATCAGGAGCGCGGAGACAAGGAATGCGGGCAGAAGCTCATAGATATTCCAGATGCCGCCCAGAGGACGCACGAGGAATTTCCATACAAATACCATCACGCCGCCGCCGATCATACCGGCCAGCGCGCCCGCAAAATTCGTTCTTCTCCAGAAGAGCGAGAAAAGCATCAGAGGTCCGAAGGCTCCGCCGAAGCCGGCCCATGCAAACGAGACGATCTGGAAGACCGAGCTGTTGGGATCCTGTGCAATGAAGACGCCGATGATCGCTACCAGCACCACCGTGCCGCGCGCCACCAGCATGCTCTTCTTCTCATCCATATCCTTGACCAGGACTTCCTTCACGATATTCTGGGAAGCGCTGGATGCGGCTGCAAGCAGCTGGGAGTCCGCCGTACTCATCGTAGCAGCCAGGATTCCGGCCATGATGATGCCTGCGACCAGAGCGGTGAGCACACCGTGCGAGCTGAGCAGATCCGCCACGGCCACCATCGCCGTCTCGGGATCCGCCAGCGTACCGATGGAACCGCCAGCCGTCATAGCGTTCACCACGATGCCGATGATGATCGCACTGAACATGGCGATCGTCACCCACACGGTTGCGATCCGGCGGGACATGGTCAGCTTGCGCTCGTCCTCAATGGCCATAAAGCGAAGCAGAATGTGCGGCATACCGAAATATCCGAAGCCCCATGCCAGGGTGGAGCAGATCGTAAGCGCGCTGTAGGGCGTCGATCCGCCGGCTCCGTCATACATGGCATGCATGCTCAGATACCCCGTAAGCCCCTTCGCATTCGCCCAGACCGCATCCCATCCGCCGGCCTGATGCGCGCCGTAGAAGAGCACCACCGCCAGAGCGACGGTCATGACGATGCTCTGGATGAAGTCCGTCGTGCTCGCCGCGAGGAAGCCGCCTAGGGTCGTGTAGACCACGATCACGATGGCGCTGATGATCATGGCGGTCATGTAATCCGCACCGAACAGAGTAGAAAAAAGCTTTCCGCAGGCGGAAAAGCCAGATGCGGTATAAGGCACGAAAAAGACGATGATCACGAGCGCCGCGATCACGGACAGCACTTTGTGCCGATCCGCGTAGCGATTCGAGAAAAATGCGGGAATGGTGGTGGATTTATTGATCACGGAATATTTGCGCAGGCGCTTTGCGACAAAGAGCCAGTTCAGATACGTTCCGACCGCCAGACCGATCGCCGTCCAGGCGGGATCGGCGATACCCGAAGCGTAAGCCAGTCCCGGGATTCCCATCAGGAGCCAGCTGCTCATATCGGAGGCCTCCGCGCTCATCGCCGTCACGAAAGGACCGAGCTTGCGGCCGCCGAGATAGAAATCGTCGGTCGTACGGTTTTTTCTGGAAAAATAGATACCGATGGCGATCACCAGCGCCAGATAGGCAACGATGGCGATCATGATACAGATACTGGACGTTGTCATAACTTCCCCTCTCCTTCGAAAAAGTCGCGCAGGAGCCTTGCAGGTGCAGGATCCTTTCGCGGTTTAGCACAGCAAAGTGTATTGTAACATAGGAAAGGGACATTTTTCTACTTTAATCTGTTAAAGTGCAATCAGGCCTCCAAAAGGAAACGCTCCGCCTTTCTTCCCTAAGGAGCGGACGAGGATCTCGGCCGCACGGGATAAAAGCGGCAGGTGAAGGGATATGTGTAACGCATGTAATTTTTGAATTCCGGAAGCGATATATAATAAAACCGCCCCCAGGAAGCCACGCGCATCGCGGGGATCTTCCGCTCCGCCCCGGCGGGATCATGTGCCTTTGACGGTTTTTCCGCTCCGGCGGATCCCTGTGCCTTTGACGGGTCCGCTGCCCCAGCGGATCCCTGTGCCCCTTCCGCCTTCCCCGCAGGGAGGGGCGGAAGCACCTGCTCCAGTCCGACCACGGTCATATAATGTGCGCGGGTGGAGGCTCCACAGTCTTCCAAACGTCCGTTATGTAATGAATAAAGACGGATCCGCTTCTTGCGGAACAGGAAGGGGATCGTGGGTCCCGCCGCAAATATAACGGGTGTATCTTTTTGTAGTTCCTCCTTCAGCCTGCGCTCCGCCGCCCCGGGACCGAAGCTGCGTCCCACACGGTACGGAAGATGCCGGCGCAGGAAAAAGAGATCCATCAGGAACGGATAATAATAGGGAGCGATCCCGAGTCCCGGGAAGATGGGAAGGTAGCGGCGCTTCATTTTGCGCAGCTCCTCCAGGTATGCCTCCCGGCTCTCCGGCCTTGGACACAGCCCCTTATATATGCAAAAATCCTCCAACGCAACCAGCCCGCAGCCGAAGCCGCGAAGCTGGGTATCGCCGGAGAATCTCCTGCCCCGGGCAAACCACATCTGGCTCCCGGGTTCGTATGTATTTTTCAGGGAAAGCTTCTGATCCACGTTACTCTCTTCCATCCCAGCAGTAAGTGCAGAGTTTGGAACGATCCACACCCACCGCCTCAAGCATATCGTCCAGACGGTTGTAGCTTAAGGACGTAAATCCGAGCTGCTGCCGGATCTTCTCCAGCATCATGGCGTAACGGTCGGAATCCGGATTCGCGTAGTCCTCGAGGATCCCGCGCTCCACGTCCTCGCCCTCCTCCTTCAGGATCACGCGGCGGGCGATGAGCTCCATCTCCGAGCTGGATCTGGAGAAATTGATGTATTTGCAACCGAACATGATCGGAGGGCAGGCCGGACGCACATGCACCTCCTTCGCTCCGCTCTGGTACAGGAATTCCGTCGTCTCGCGCAGCTGCGTGCCGCGGACGATGGAATCATCGATCAACAGCATCCGCTGGTTCTCGATCAGCTCATGCACCGGTATCAGCTTCATGCGGGCGATCAGGTCACGCTTGGACTGCATCGTCGGCATAAAGGATCTCGGCCAGGTCGGCGTGTATTTGATGAACGGCCGGGAGAAAGGCACGCCGGACGCATTGGCATATCCTACCGCGTGCGCCGTACCGGAATCCGGCACGCCCGCTACGATATCGATAGCATCCCGCGTGAGACGGTCGCGCATGGCCATCCGGGCGCCACAGTTGTAGCGCATCCGCTCCACACTCATCCCTTCATAGGTGGAGGAGGGATATCCGTAATACACCCAGAGGAAGGTGCAGATCTTCATATCCTTGCCGGGCTGTGCGAGGGTCGTGACCCCTTCCGGTGTCATGACCACGATCTCTCCGGGTCCCAGCTCCTTGTAATCCGTATAGCCCAGGTTCAGGTAGGCAAATTCCTCGAAGGAAGCACAGAAGCCATCCTCCTTGCGTCCGATGACCACAGGAGTCCTGCCGAGACGATCCCGGGCGCAGTACACACCGCCCGCGGTCAGAAGCAGCATCGTCATGGAGCCGTCGATCCGCTCCTGCGCATATTGGATGCCCTCGATGAGATTATCCTTCTGGTTGATCAGCGCGGCCACCAGCTCCGTCGCATTGATCATGCCGCCGCTCATCTCCATGAAATGCATGCTGCTGCCCTTGATGATCTCTTCGGCCAGCGCTTCCTGGTTGTTGATCTTACCAACCGTGGTGATGGCATAGGTGCCGTGGTGCGAACGCACCATCAGCGGCTGCGGCTCGTAATCGGAAATGCATCCGATGCCCATGCGCCCGCTCATCTCGTGAATCTCCTTCTCGAACTTGGTTCGGAAGGGGGAATTCTCAATGTTGTGGATCGCACGGTTAAACCCGTCGTCTCCGAAGGTTACCAGCCCCGCGCGTCTGGTACCGAGATGTGAATGATAATCGGTGCCGAAAAATAAATCAAATACACAGTCATTTTTCAGTGCTGTTGCAAAAAAACCACCCATTCCAGATCTGTTCTCCTATCGGTTTATTTCCCCGTCGCCCATTATCCTTTGAAATGCCGGAAACTGCAAGTACTTTTTTCGTTTTTTACAGATTCAATCCCTTGGCCGGATCGCAGCCGAGCACCAGATTCAGGCACTCCACGGCAGCTCCGCTGGCTCCCTTGCCCAGATTGTCGAACTGGGAAGCCACCTGGATCCGCTCTTCATTGCCGCTGACGTAGATGCGCAGCCCGTCCCAGCCGCTGACGGAATTGCCCGCCAGAAAGCCCCCGGTCTCACTCTCCGCGCCCAGCGGCATCACCCGGATGAAGGGCTGATCCGCGTAGTGCTTCTCATAGAGCGCGTGAACGGATTCCACGCTCTGACTGCCGCTTAACAGCTCCAGATACAGCGGGAGCGTCACCAGCATGCCGCTGTAATAATCCGCCACGATCGGAGAAAAGAGCGGTGCGCGTGCAAGGCCCACCACATGCTGCATCTCCTTCAGGTGCTTGTGCTTCTGGGTCAGCCCGTACTCCCGCGGAGAATCCAGCTCCGCGTCTCTCTCCTCAGCCTCATACTGGGCGATCATCTTCTTGCCGCCGCCGCTGTAACCCGTCAGGGAATAGCTCACCACCGGATAATCAGCCGGCATCACGCCCGCCGCCACCAGCGGATAGGCCAGAGAGATCAGACCCGTGGCATGGCATCCGGGGACCGCGATCCGCTTTCCGTGCACGATCGCTTCCCTGTGACGCTCGGAGAGCTCCGGGAATCCATAGGCCCAGCCCTCCTGTGTCCGATGCGCCGTAGAGGAATCGATGAGGATCACATCCTCCCCCTCCGCCAGCTCCGCAGCTTCGATGGCTGCCGCATCCGGCAGGCACAGGAACGTGATATCGGAAGCGGCGATCATTTTTTTCCGTTCCTGCGGATCCTTTCGCTTTTCCGGGTCAATGGACAGGATCTCGATATCATCCCGCCCCTGAAAGCGCTCATTGATGCGCAGGCCGGTCGTGCCTTCACTTCCGTCGATAAATATCTTCTTCATTTCTTCCGTCATCCCTTAGTAAAACAGATCACGGAACCATGCCAGCGCGTTGGTATAAGCGCCGTACACGGGATCCGCGTCGATCTGGTCCAGCGTAAGCACACGGCATACCTCGGACCAGTTGGCATCCTCGTAAGCGAGCATGAAATCGTACAGCGGTCCGAAGGGACCCTCGTGGTGCAGCAGCGCCTTGCGGATGCTGTCCGAGACACGGATCTTCTCGAGGGCTTCCTCCATCGGCTTGTCCAGCATCACATCCAGCACGGAGAACATGCCGAGCAGGAAGAGCTCGCCCGCCTGATCCTTCATGCCGAAAGGCTCCGCCAGACGCTCCATGAAGCGGCCGCGCAGCAGCGACATACGCGTGATCTCGCTGGGCTTGTCGGAGCAGAGCTCCTTCGTCACCGCCGTGTTGATCCAGCGCTTCAACTCCCTCTGTCCGAGCATCGCCGCCGCATGCCGGACCGTGTTCACGCCGGAATTGACTGTAATGCGGTTCACCATCTCCAGCAGGGAAATAACCAGCGCCGTATCCTGCTCGATGACATCCGCAGCCTTCGTCAGTTCGAAGTCCGGATCGTTCACCACGTTGAGCAGCTCGATGTAATTCGCCTTCAGGGGCGAAATCTCCTGATTGTTCTTCACCACCGGAATGCGGAAGAAATGTCCCTCGTAGAGGTCGTACCCTCCGCGGTAGGTCAGCAGTTCATAATCCTCCTGCGTATCCACATTGACCGCGACCAGCTTGATCTGCGGATATACCTTTCCGAAATAGATCTTCGCCTTGTCGATGTCGATCTTCTTGTGGTCCAGCAGCATATAATCCATCAGCGACAGGATCTCGCGGTATTCCTCAAAATCCTTGACCTGGAGCTTGCGCATGGCCAGGCAGAAGCCCGCCTCCTTGAGTTCCTTCAGCCGCTGCACGTAGGTGGAGCTCGGGTTCACCCCGGAATCCATCAGAAGCACGATGTTCTGGTGCGGCTGCTCCGTCATCAGCTCGATCTCCGTGAAGATCGAGATATTGTTGACCTCGACAAAAACCGCCTTTTCGCCCGAGAGCGTTTTCATGCCCATGCTCTCCAGGATATCCAGGCCGGAAATCTGTCCGATGCCGCTGAGCGCGCCTGTTCCCAGATAGCTCGGATTCCGCATCGTATTTTCCTTCTGGGAAAAGATGGAATATGCTTTTACTTCCATAGCAGAGTCAAACAAAGGGATAAGTGTACCTAGCATAGTTGTTCTCCTTATCGTCTCTTCAGGCTGGCCTCAAAGATCTTGGCAAATTTGGTCAGATCCGCCATATCCACGGCGGCCGTTTTTCTGGGAAAAGCGGTCTTTCGATAAAATACCGCATATCCGTCCTTCACATCGCTCATGCGGTAGAGAAGCACACTGTGAAACCCGCGGGAATGCAGAAATGCGAACGCTTCGGGATCGGTCGTTCGAAGTGCCCCCACATCCTCGAAGATGCAAATACCTCTGTAATCCATCCGCTGCTCCACGGCCGGGCCGTCCGCATAGGGAAGCTCCGATGCCGCATCCTGCCCGGAGAAGGTCTCCCGGACCTCCCGGGCCCGGTCGCTGATAAATCCGTAAGTGCTCCGGTTCCGGTTCCCGTAGAAGATATAGAGCTCATCGAGTCCGTAGTTCGCCGCCACCAGGGCCATCGCCCCGGGGAACGTCATCGTTCCATTGCAGAGAAGCTCGTCGATCAGCCGGAAAAACAGGGTCGTGCGGTCGACCACACGGACCGTGTGGGAGCGAAAATCGGGGATCTCCTGCGAGTGGAGCACATCTCCGTGAAGCTCCGGCACATAGATAATGTAACGGTCCTTCCCTTTTTCCTTCGCGCGGTAGAGCATCCGGTCCGCGATATAGAACGCGTCCTCGTAGGTGGCCGCATGGAGCGGAAAAAGCACTGCTCCGATGGAGGTGGTGGGATACAGATCCCCCTCCAGCTGCTCCCGGTAATAATCGGCCACGCCGGTCCGGATGTCACGCAGCACCGTGCGCAGGTCTTCCTTGCTCTCGATGCCCTCCGTGATGATGAGGAACTCGTCCGCGCCGATGCGCCCCGCAATCGCCTTGTTGCGGATCGATGCCCGGATCACCTCCACCACCTTCAGGAGGACTTCATCCCCGAACAGGTGCCCGAACCGCTCGTTCAGTTCCCGAAAATTGTCGATATTGACGATGCACAGATAGCTCAGTTCATCCGGGTGCTCCTGCATACGGAGCTTGGCGAGTTCCGTGATCGCTTTCTTGTTCAGAAGCCCCGTCCCGGGATCGAGGGCACTGTCCTCCGCGATCTGTTCCAGGGACGAAGGGTCCTGGAACGTGATCTTGAACAGGCGGTCGCCGCCCGATTCGATCGCATATACCAGCGCCAGGGACCAGCGAAGCGCTCCGTCCGCCTGCTGCAGCTGCACACAGATCATGGTGTGTTCACCTACAGCCAGATTCTCCAGCGTATTCCGAAAAAAGTCGATCTGACGGAAATCGATATAATCCCCGAGATTCGTCCGGTCTTCAGCATCGAGCAGCACCTGAAGGTCATGGCTGAGGGAGATTGTGTTCAAACCGGCATCTATGGTCGCCGTTCCAATCATACAGTCAGACATATATCTCTCCTTAAGATGTCCTTGCATACACCATTTATTATATCGAACTCATTCTCAAAAGTCTATGAAGTTCGAAAAAGATGGAAAAACATGAGCGGGTAATGTATGATACCTATAGTGTCCGATCAGACTCGGACCTGCGGAGGAATCATGCATAAGGAACCCAACACCCCTTCTTCCCGCGAACGGGAGGATTTCATCATAGAAGATCTGGACCTGGGCTGCGAGGAGGTCATTCCCGCTTCCGGTCCCGGGCAGAAGCCGCGGCGGCAAACCGGTCTTTTCCCCACGCTGCTCCCCTGGCTTTTGCTCGTCGTCATCCTGGCCGGTACCGGCCTCATTCTGGCTCATTTTCTGCTCCCGGCGAAAGACGGGGAGGCGTCGCCCCCCGCATCCGCGCAGGCAGGCGAGCAGATCCCGGATACGGCAGCTCTGCCGCAGCTAACGTCGCAACCCTCTTCCGGAGCGGAGGATGAAAATCTTCCTTCGTCCGGTGACGGATCGGCTTCTCTTCCTGTCACTGAAGATGCAGGCACAGAATCTTCGGCGGACGTGGCGGCGCAGACCGCTTCTGCGGAAGGCACCCCGGCAGAAGGAGAAGCTTCCCCCGGCAGCTCTGCTCCGGCAGGCGAATCCGGTGCTTCCGATGACTCTGCTCCGGCAGACGGCTCCGGCACTTCCGATGGCTCCTCACCTGCAGGCGGCTCCGGCGAAACCGGCACCGTATCCGGCAATGACGACGGCGGCAGCGTTTCGGACGGGGACGGGGACGCATCTTCCCGGCAGCCCGAAGGCGGCACCGATGATGCGGATCAGACTCCGCCGATGAACACGGTTTCTCCCCTTGCGGGACAGTTGTTTGAAGGGTACGCTCCCTACACCACGGAGCACACCGCCGAGATCACGAACGAAGAGGTGATCAGCGAATACGCGGTGCTCATCGATCTCGATACCGGCGAGATCCTCGCGCAGCGCAATGCCACTGCCAAAATGTATCCCGCCTCCATGACCAAGGTGCTCACCGTCCTGGTGGCAGCTGAACATGTCACCTCACTTACCGATACCTTTACCATTACCCGGGACATAACGAATTATGTCTTTTCCAACGACTGCAGCGCCGTCTGCTGGGATGTGGGGGAAAAGGTGCCGGTCAGCGATCTCTTCTACGGGGCAATCCTTCCCTCCGGCGCGGATGCCGTGCTGGGGCTGGCGGCCACCACCGCCGGGGATACGGAGACCTTCGTCGGGCGCATGAATGACAAAGTGAGCGCGCTGGGCCTGACCGCGTCCCATTTTGACAATCCCATCGGCCTCTTCTCCGAGGAGACTTACACCACACCCGTGGAGATGGCGATGATCATGAAGGCTGCCGTGGAGAACGGGATCGCCTACGATGCCCTGCACAAGCATGTTCACACGACCCTGCCCACCGCGGAGCACCCGGACGGCCTCACCCTTTCCAATCTGTTCCTCCGCCGGATCGAGGACCATTTTGATCTCGGGGAAGTCCTGTGTGCCAAGACCGGTTTCGTCAATCAGTCCGGCAACTGCGCCGTCAGCGTGACCGTTTCCAACACCGGCCGGCACTATGTCTGTGTCACCGGCAAATCCTCGAGCGCATGGAAATGCATCTACGACCATGTGCGTATTTACAATGAATTTGTGCAGTAACGCCCCTCTTTTCGCCCTTTTGTCTCTTTCCATTCCCGCCGGGGATGCTATAATTGCTCTTGTACATTTAAGGAGAGGAGCCTTTCATGAAGGCAAAGCAAATCCTGTGTCTGGTTGCGGCCGCGGTATTTTTCCTGCTGGCCCTGTACGGACTGTTTTATTTTCCGGTTCCCGTGATCGTGATCTGCATGATGCTGCACAGCTTTTCCCTGCTTCTGCTCGCTTACCTGAATGCAGCCGGAGCCGGCTCCGGAGCCGCGGACGTTTCCGCCGAAGCGGATGATCCGGAGGATCTTAACCCATAAGGAGGACATAATGAAAAAAATCAAACCGATCTATGTACTTGGTACAGCCGTCTTGCTGATGGCCGGCCTTACCGCCTGTGCCCTGACCGACGGGCAGACCCTCGCGGATGTCAATCCTAATTTTGCGCAGGAAGAGACCGCGCAGGACGATATCCTGTTCGGAACCGAAGTCGCCGATTCGCAGACCGAGGTCACCGAATTTCCTTCGGAGGAGGACAAGCAGGAAGTTCCCGAGATAAAGGAATCGAGTGTGAAGGAGGAAGCTCCCGCCGAGCCCGAGAAGGAGCCGGAGGAGCAGCCTGAGGAAAAGCCCGAGGAGAAGCCCGAAGAGACGCCCGAGCCCGTAGAAACACCCTCAGATACCGCATCCGGCAACGATTCCGTATCCGGCAACTCCGTTTCCGGCAACGGCTCCGTATCTGCCAACTGATCACAGAAGCGAAAAAAGCGCCGATCCATGGGACATCCCGTGAATCGGCGTTTTTCTTTTGCAGGTCTTCTTATTTCCGTTTTCTTTTTCCGTGTGCGTCTGCCCTCAGACGCTCTTCGTGTCCTTCCGGCTGAAGTAATTCACCAGCTCCTCGATCGGCGCGGGCTTTGCATATTTAAAGCCCTGGATCTCGTTGAAGCCCCGATCGATGCTGTACCGGCTCTGTTCCTCGGTCTCCACGCCCTCCACCAGGATCTCATGGTCGTCATTTTTCAGCATCGATACCATGGCGCTGAGCATCTCGTCGAGCTTCTCACTCTCCATCGCCTTGTACAGAAGCGATTTGTCGAATTTGATCGTGTGGAACCGGTAGGTGGCCAGACGCTCGATATTGGAATACCCGGTCCCGAAATCGTCCAGATACAGATTGATCCCGCTCCGGATCAGCTGCCGGATATTGTCATTGACCGTATCGTAATCTTCGAACACCGCGCTCTCGGTGATCTCCATGCGGACCTTGCCCACCGGCACATGGTGCTGCGCCAGGATCTCGTAAAAATCGGAACAGACGCTGGGTGCGGAGAGCTCGGTCGCGGAGATGTTCATCGTGATCGCCTCATATTCGTAATCGTCCCCCATCCGCTCGATCTCACGGCAGACCTTGCTCAGCATGATACAGCTGAGCGCATGGACGCAGTGAATCTCCTCCGCCAGCGGAATGACCACGTTCGGCGGGATGATCTCCCCATCCAGATTCAGACGCATCAGACTCTCCGCCGTGAAGAAGCCCTGCCGCTCCACATTGTAGATGGGCTGCGCGTAGCACAGAACCCTGGGATCCTCCGAATCGGCCCGGTCCCGGATGTCGGTCAGTGCCTGACGGACCTTGTAATTCAGGGCAAAGTCGTCATAATCCTTCTGCGAAGCCACGCGGAACTGGGAGGTCGTGTAATCGTTCATATTGCTGCGCAGGAACTGTCGGAACATCTGGAAGGACAGGAAATCCTTGATCACCGGATCATTGTACAGAGCCAGGATCTTGTAATAGAAAAGCGTGTTCCCGGAGAAGCGGAAGGAATCCACGAGTTCAAATACGCCCTTGGCGATCTCCTTGCCCTCCTTGCGGCTCTCCACCTTGGAGATCAGCATAAAGGTCGTCCGGTCTTCACGGAACAGGCGGACCTTGCGTCCGAGCCTCTCCGCCGCCTGACAGCCGGAGGTCATAAGGGAAGCGATCTCCATCGTATCATTCACCATGGTAGGCTTCTGCAGCTGAGGGAAACGCACCTCCACCGCCACATAACGGTCATTGTTTTCCAGCATCTCCCGAAGCACCGTCTGCATGGAATCGTAGTTCATGGTGCCCATGACTTCATCGTACGGATTGCTGTGGAACATCATGTAGAAGATCGTGAAGGGCAGAACATACGTGACACTCAGGAACAGGTCGGTGTCCACAAAGTACTGGAACAGCAGCAGGACCAGAATGATCGGCATAAACGCGATAAAACTCACGCGCACCACGCGGGGGATGATCTTCCACCCGTGGATCGCCACCACGATACAGCCGATGCTGAACAGGAATCCAAAGAACGCGCAATAATGAACCGTTCCAACGACGATCGCCGCCTGATTGGTCACCTCGCTGCCCCGGACCACGGTGCGCAGGAGCATCCCGCCGGCCGGAAGCAGATACAGAAGGGAGAATATGACCGATCCCCATTTCTTCACCGGAGACCAGAGTCTGTCGCGCGACAGCACAAAATTCATATAGGAAAAAATGCAGATGAGGATCTGATGGTAGATCAGCAAATACAGAAAACAGCACATGCTGATCGCCTGAAACCAGCTGCTGCCGAGGGTCGGCATCTCCGACCACGGTATGGCGAGCAGGGTCAGGAGCAGACTGCCCATGACCGACAGGATCATACCCCACAAAAGATGCTGATAGCCCCGCGATTTACGCGGGGTCGTATAGATCATGAAAAAGAGGATCAGAGCGCCGAGCATAAAGCTGGCGATCTCTCCGAATACGGATTCTGTCAGGTATAATGAAAATTCCATTTATTCTCCAAGATGTTTATAGAACTGATATGTATTTTTACCGGCCCTCTTGGCCGCATAAAGTGCTTCGTCCGCCCTGTGATAAAGCGAGGAAAAATCCTGATCCGAAGTGTCGCGCCGGGTGATCCCGACGGAGAGCGTGGTCAGCACCAGGAAGGTTCCCGCGTGCAGATTCCGCTCAAAAGCCTTAAGCAGATGATCCGCCACCTGCGACAGCTCCTCCCGGCTCCGGTCTCCCACCAGGAAAATCGCGAACTCGTCTCCGCCGATCCGGCACAGATAGTCACAGTCCTCGGTCACATCGCGCATACTCTCCGCGACGATCCCCAGGACGGCATCTCCCGCATCATGTCCGTAGACATCGTTCACACTCTTGAAATTATCCACATCCATCATCAGCATGGCTCCGGGTCCGCCGCTGCTCAGATAGGTGTTCACATTCTGAATGAAGCTTGCACGGTTGCTCAGATGCGTCAGCGCATCCGTCTCCGCCATCTCACGCGTCTTCTCCAACAGGGCATAATGCTCCGTCATATCCAGCATCCAAAGGATATGCCCGTGCACCAGCTTGTTCTCAAGCAGCGGGTCCACGCGCAGATCGTACTGTCTCGTCTGGCGGATGATCGTCTTCTCCTCGCGCTCGAAGGCCTTGCGAAAGTCCTCGATCTCGTAGGCGTTCTCCACGTGTTCCAGCTCCGGATAAAGTCTGGCGATCTTCTCGTTGAAGAAGCGCACATTGTGGTTGTTGTCGATCACCAGCACGCCCTCGCTTCCCTGGCGGAGCACATTCTCCACCGCCACCTGCATGGAGTCGAGATACCCGTAGTAGGTGATGGCAAAATACAGGCAGTACAGAGCCGCGAAAATCCCAAACGCAACGACGTCGTAAGTGCCGAATACGTCGATCAGGTCCAACACTGTGGCGATGCAGGGGAACAGGCAGACGAACAGGAAAAAGATCATGCGCTTGCGCTCCAGCCCGCTGTGCCTGCGGATCTCATATCCGATGTAGATCAGCGCGGCCACAAAAAGGAGCAGCAGGTAGGTGTAATAAGCCACATAGCCCGGTCCCGGCGTTACTTTCAGCTTGAAATACGCACCCTGCGGGATCGCCTCATAGCTCTGATAGAAAAAGCGGTGCTGCTCCACGGTCAGGACCAGTGCCATACAGATCGTGCCGATGATCCCTTCCGCAAAATACACCGGAGCCTTTATCCGAAGTCCCAGAAACTCCGCCATAAAATAGGTGAATGCAAGCACCAGACCCAGCTGGCCGAAATACTCGATCTTGACCGCCAGGAGAAAGACCTCCAGATCCCCTCCGGAGAGCTCGATCGTGAAGGACCCGGTATAGATCAGCAGAAAGAACATCAGAAGCAGGATACTGTTCTGCACTCTGGTCGGCGTGGCCATCACGGCGCTCACCCCGATGATCACGGAAAAGATCATCCCGGCGATCATCACCGAGCGGATCAGTTCAAACCCGTCATAGCGCTCCGGCGCAAGAAAACAGGTGACACCCACATAGATCACCGGCACGCAGAGATACAAAAACGAGCGCAGCTGTCCCTTATGATGGGAAGCCGTTCCATCATAAAGCGGCAAAAGCAAAAGCGCAATCGGTGCAAAAAACAAATAACTGCTGTAACCAAAGGAAATATTCGGCAATATGCCCCCGGGGACAAAGGGGGATATGGAACCGATAAAGGCCATCAGGAAATACATCATGAAGGTGATGATCAGCAGGCCGCGGACACGCTCCCGGGCCGAGTTCCTGCAATACCAGAAGACGAGGGTGATCATGACCGGATAGAGCGGTATGGCATCGAGCGCCAGGGAGACAAGCCCGATCAGGGCCGTCAAAAGCATCTTCTGCCAGCGCGGCAGACGGAGCCGGCTCCAGATCACCAGCGCAAGCAGGGAAGCGCACAGTCCGAACATCGGATTCAGCCGCCAGTGGATCCGGTTCTCCGCCAGCATATGAAACGGTGCCTGGGTCACGACCGCACACATCAGCAGGCGACTGAAATATGCATACAGTTTCCTGGTATGCTGATAGCCTTCGATCAGACAAAAGCACGCGATCGGAAGCGAAAGGATACCGATCCCGTGGAGCAGAAACGTCACCACATCCGGCAATCCATCCACCGCCAGCGCAATGCTGTCGATCAGCAGTGCCGCGAGTGCGATCCATTTTAAATTTTCACCGGACAGACGTTTTTCCATGCTCTCTCCAGTCCGCAGCGTTTCCATCGGAACGTTCTGGACACTCAAAGTATATTATAACCCAAACAGGTGTTTTTTCAAGCCACCGATGCATCGCCCCATAAATACGGATCCGCGCAAAAAAGGACATCTTCCGATCCGCCGGAACGCGGGCCGGAAAATGTCCTTTCTCTTTTCATTTTTCAATTTCTTCCGGAAGGTCAGGTGCCTTTGCCGGAGCGTTTCCGTGCGGAACCGCAACCTTTGCAGCCACCCTCACGGGAAGCACAGGAGCAGGATCCTCCGCTGCAGCCGCTGCAGGTACCTTCCCGGGAAGTGCGCACGATGCCAAACACCCCGAGTGCCACAAGGGCCACCACGATCCCCCAGGCCAGAATATTACCGATTACAGGACTCATATTATCTTCCTTTCAGCCGGCCCGGGCCGGTCCCGGCACCATACGTCTATCTTGCAGCCTGCACGGAGGTCAGATTTCTGGCCCCCTCCTCCGGCACATAGCCCTTGCGGACCAGCAGATAGATCAGACCCGCCAGCAGGAGGAATCCGACGATCGTGCCGAAGCCGAAGGCAACCTGGCCGAGGATCAGGCCGACGACCTGATAGGTGATCAGCGCCAGCACATAGGCCCATGCGGTCATGTAGCCGATGGCAGCCCAGGTCCACTTCGCATTGTTCATCTCCCGCTTGATGGCGCCGATTGCCGCGAAGCAGGGCGCGCACAGCAGGTTGAAGATCATGAAGGCGAAACCGCCGATCGCCGCCGGGAAGTCCGCGCGGACATTGTCCCAGATCTCGTCTCCGTTTTCACTCAGTTCCTCGCCTTCATAATTATACAGGACGCCAAAGGTTCCGACAACTTCCTCCTTGGCCACCAGACCGGTGATCGTGGCCACCGTCGCTCTCCACTTGCCGAAGCCGAGCGGGCGGAAAACAGGCGCGATCACATTGCCGACACCGGCCAGCAGGGAGTCATCCATCGCCACCACTTCGTCCGCGGAGATGTCCATGTCCTGCGCAACGCTCTCAATGTAGGCATCATCCACATTTTCCCAGAGATCATCCACGAGTCCGAAGCTTCCGTCCACGGAGCCGAAGCTCGACAGGAACCAGATCACTACGGAGGAGATCACGATGACGGAACCGGCTCTCTTGATGAAGGACCAGCCGCGCTCCCAGGTAGCGCGCAGGACATTGCCCACGCTCGGAACATGGTAAGCGGGAAGCTCCATGACAAAGGGAGAAGGTTCGCCGGCAAATGCCTTGAATTTCTTCAGGATGATACCGGACAGGACGACGGAACCGATCCCGATGAAGTACGCCGATACGGCAATCCAGGGTGATTCGCCGAAGATGGCGCCTGCCACCAGACCGATGATCGGAAGCTTGGCACCGCAGGGCATAAAGGTCGTCGTCATCACGGTCAGCTTGCGGTCACGGTCGTTCTCGATGGTGCGGGAAGCCATGATGCCGGGAATACCGCAGCCGGTCGCCACCAGGCAGGGGATGAAGCTCTTGCCCGAGAGGCCGAACTGACGGAAAATACGGTCCATGACAAAGGCCACACGGGACATGTAACCGATATCCTCCAGGATCGCCAACAGCAAGAAGAGCACCAGCATCTGAGGCACAAAACCGAGGACGGCGCCGACACCAGCCACGATTCCGTCCTGGATCAGCCCGTAGACCACGGACCCTTCGGCGACGCCCAGCGCGCCGAGGATCGTATCAAAAAGTCCCGGCACCCACTCGCCGAAGATCACATCATTTGCAAAATCCGTGCCTCTCGTACCGATGGAAATCGCCCATCCGCCCATGGCGATGGCGTAGACCAGGAACATGACGACCGCAAAGATGGGGAGTCCCAGGATCCGGTTCGTAACGATCCGGTCCACTTTATCGGAGACGGTCAGTCCGTGCTTGCCGCCGGCTTTCTTTACGGCGCCGGCGAGCACCTTCGCGATGAACTGATATCTCTGGTTGGTGATGATGCTCTCGGAGTCATCGTCCTGCGCCTTCTCGACCGCCTCGATCTCGCGCTCGATCGCTCCCAGCCGGTCGGCGGAAAGCTTCAGATCCGCCACCACCTTCTCATCCCGCTCGAAAAGCTTCACCGCGTACCAGCGGCTCAGATGTTCCGGCACGGAGCCTTTGATCTGCTCCATGATCTTCTGCAGGGCCGTCTCCACATCTTCTTCAAATACCGCGGAAGGAGCCGCTTTCCCTGCCTTGGCGGCAGCGACGGCTTTTGCGGCGGCCTCCTGATTGCCCTCACCCTTCAGGGCCGCGATCTCCACGACCTCGCACCCGAGGGCTTTGCCGAGTGCTCCGATATCGATCCGGTCGCCCTTCTTGCGGACCAGATCCATCATATTGACTGCCACGACCATGGGAATTCCGAGTTCCGCAAGCTGCGTGGTCAGGTACAGGTTACGCTCGATGTTGGTTCCGTCCACGATATTCAGGATGCCATCGGGTCTGTCTGTCACGAGATACTGACGGGAGACCACTTCCTCCAGCGTGTAGGGGGACAGGGAATAGATCCCGGGCAGATCCTGGATCTCCACCTCCTTGTTGCCCTTCAGCGTACCGCCCTTCTTCTCGACGGTGACCCCGGGCCAGTTGCCCACATATTGATTGGAACCGGTCAGGGAATTGAACAGGGTGGTCTTGCCGCTGTTCGGATTGCCGGCCAAAGCGATTCTGATAGCCATTTTTTTCTTTTCTCCTCTTCCTCTTCTGTAATCAAATGACCTCGATCATTTCTGCATCGCCCTTGCGGACCGAGAGCTCATATCCGCGGACATTCAGCTCCATCGGATCGCCGAGCGGTGCCACCTTACGGACAAAGATCTCCACGCCCTTCGTGATGCCCATGTCCATGATCCGGCGTTTGACCGGTCCTTCACCGTGGAGCTTACTGACCACACAGGTCTCTCCCACGGCTACATCCTTCAGTGTCTTCATACGTCCTGTCTCCTTTCTTCGCCCTTTGCAGGCTTGCCTCATTCGGCAGATAAGCCGACCTGGATCCGATTTGCCATTTTCCGGTCGAGCGCAATACGCCCTTCCTTCACCTGGAGGATCATGTTTCCGCTGGAATTGCAGATGACAGTAACCCTGTCTCCTACGACAAATCCTATCTCTGAAAGGTGCTGCCGCACCTCGTCGGTCCCTGTAAGTCTCACGATGGTGACGCTGTCTCCCTCTGTTGTCATCGATAATGGCATTGAACCTCTCCCTGCCTTTCCGTCATTCTTCATGCTCATGGGTTGGATTTCTCAAACTGTTATTTGTATTGTCTTACTGATATATGTTTTCACTTACCGCGGTTAGTATATACTAACGATAATGGATTGTCAATCCTCATTTATCCTGTGTGAACGATGGGATAACTTGCCGATTTTGCGGAACTATACTATATTAGAAATGGTACCATTTTTACCTTCGGAGTTCCTATTCCCCGTTTGCAACAGCGCTCGATCGAGCCGGCAGGAGCTATATGAACACGGAAAATACAAGCAACAACAAACTCAATCATCTGATCAAATTCACATTGGCCGTCTTCGTATTCGCTGCGGTACTCTTCTATTCCTGGGCCCAGCTTTTCCTTCCCGATGAGCGGGGTCAGTTCGGTTTTAAATGCGAGCAGTTTCTGGTGGACTGGGAGCGGGTCTACGACAGCGGATACCGTGAGCCCGTCTCCGTACCCGGTGCTACCGAAGCGGAGCCCGGAGATACCGTCGTGATCGAGACGAAGGTGCCGGAAGCGCTCGCGCAGGAAGGCACGCTCTGCATCCGCGGCGCCCGTCAGGATATTTACGTCTATGTGGATGATGCGCTGCGGTTTTCCTTCTCGACGAAGGACACACGCGCCTTTGGTTCCACCAGTGCAGCGCTCTACCTCTTCATCCGCTTTTACCCGGAGGACTTCGGAAAGACGCTCCGCGTGGAATACATATCCAACAGCGACTACAGCGGACATTTCCGTTCCATGTACTATGGCAACCAGGCCGGCATCCTCTCGCATCTGCTCTTCGATGTGCACGGCGCCGAGATCCTGGTGGGCTTTTTGCTGTTACTCTTCTCGATGATCTGTATCCTGGTCTGTGTTTTCATTCTGATCACCCGTCGCCGCCTGGTGCCGCTTTTCTATCTGGCGCTGGGCATGCTGGCCGGCTCCGTCTGGTGTCTGGCCAATTCGCCGATGGAGCAGTTCCTGTTCCCGAACATCTCCGCGACCGCTGAGATGACCTTCGTGTGTCTGCTCCTGATCCCGCTTCCGCTTACGATCTACACGGACACGCTGCAAAAGGCCCGCTACCATAATCTGTATATCGTCTATCAGCTGCTTTCGATCTTGGTGACGATCCTCTGCGTTGCGCTGCAGGTGTCCAATACGATGGATTTTGTCCGAACCTTCACGATCATGTTCGCGACGCTTGCCATCGGCATCCTGGTGATCCTCGGGACCACGATCCGCGATCTGGCCACCGGCCATATCCGGAACTACCTCGTGGTCGCCATCGGATTCCTGGGACTGGGCGTCTGCGGTGTCTGGGAGATGATCTCGTATCTGGCCCGCACGGAGCAGTTCAGCGGTACCCCCATGGCCATCGGATATCTGATCCTGCTGATCATGGCCGTGATCCAGGCCATCTTTGACTCCATGCGCCTGGAGCGGGCCCGTCAGGAGGCCATCCATGCCAATCAAATGAAGGCGGAATTCCTGGCCAACATGAGCCACGAGATCCGCACGCCCATGAATGCCATCCTCGGTCTGAACGATATCATCCTGCGGGATACCAGGGAGCCCGAAACCCGCGAGAATGCCGCCGGCATCGAGAGTGCCGGCAAGAGTCTCCTCGCCCTGGTCAACGATATCCTCGACTTTTCCAAGATCGAATCCGGTAAGATCGATCTCCTGCCGACGGAATACCATACCATGGCACTGATGAAGGACTGCCGCAATCTGATCGAGGGGCGCGCGAAGGAGAAAAATCTCGAGTTCCGGATGGAGATCGACTACGAGCTGCCCACCTCGCTCTTCGGCGATGTCGACCGCATCCGCCAGATCATCACCAATCTGCTGACCAATGCCGTAAAATACACAAAAAAAGGCTCCGTCACCCTCAAGTTCCGCGGAGAGCATGACGAAGCCGGCCGTTTCTGGCTGAATATTTTTGTAACGGATACCGGGATCGGGATCCGGCCTTCCGATTATGACAAGATCTTCGGGAGCTTCCAGCGCGTGGATCAGGACAAAAACCGCAGCATTGAAGGCACGGGCCTCGGTCTGTCCATCGTCAAGCACCTGACCACCGTCATGGAGGGCACGATCCAGGTCCACAGCGAGCTGGAAAAAGGTTCGCAGTTCCACGTGCGCATCCCGCAGGGAATCGTCAATGCCACCCCGCTCAGCGCCAACACCACCACCTCATCCCCGGAGAGCTCTGAACACCCGGCCGCTGTGGAGCTTCTGGCTCCGGATGCCCGCATTCTGGTCGTGGATGACGTGGAGATGAATCTCAAGGTCGTCAGCGGACTCCTGCGCAAAAGCCGGATCCAGATCGATACCGCGATCAGCGGGCAGGAATGCCTGGATCTGATCCGCAAGAACCATTACGACATCATCTTCCTGGACCACATGATGCCGGAGATGGACGGCGTCGAGACCTACCGGCAGATGAAGGCCATGGAGGACAATCTCAATCCGGACGCCCCCGTGATCATGCTGACGGCCAATGCTCTGGCCGGTTCCAGAGAGCAGTACCTGTCCATCGGCTTTACCGATTATCTCGCCAAGCCCTTCCGCTATGAGAGCATACAGGCTCTGCTGGTGCGCTATCTTCCGGCCGAGCTCCTGCAGCGGATGCCCGGAGATAACGATTAGGAAAGATCAGAGCGCGATGGGGATCAGCACCGGGTGTTCCTTCGGCGTCTCATTGGGCTGATGCAGCACCAGCTGCAGATCGCCCTCAAAGGTGCGAAAGACCATGCCATGACCGCCGTCCCGGTCAAAGAGCGGCGTCTCATCCACCGTCCAGTGTCCCGTGATCTCCCCGTTGTCGGACCGCGCCAGCCCTTCCGCGTATCCGCCCGCTCCGAAGGTCGCCCAGAGCAGCAAAAGCTCCGAGAAGGACTTCCGGTACAGGAAGGGACCGTCGGTCACATACACCGGCCCGTCCCATCTGCGGTGCGTGATGCTCTTCACCCAGGGCTGCGCCTGCGAAGCGCTAAAGAGCGTAAACGGCAGACCTTCCGCGCGGCGCAGATCGGCGGACAAGCGCACGGCACAGATCTGACCGTCCCCCAGATCCTCCCACTCGTGGGAGAAGACCATGTAGGGAGTCCCGTCCGGCGCAGAATAGAATGTCCCGTCCAGACAGTTCCAGGCTTCGGGGGTGACAGAGCCCTCCGACCAGAGGCTGTAAGGCCCCAGCGGATGATCGGCACGCAGAATATGCGTGCCTTTTTTGTGCGTGGATTCATCCTGTGGATCCGTCCGATAGCCGAAGGTCGCAAAGAGATAAAAGCTCCCCCGGTAGGCGTGGATCTCGGGCGCCCAGTAGTTCCTGTCTGCCCGGAAGCCTTCCGGGCGGTGGAAAATCTCAAAGGGTCCTTCCCATTCCTTCAGGTCGCGGCTCCGGTAGCCGTCAAATCCGTCTGCCTCTCCCCAGCATGTTACGGCCCTGGTCCCGGTCAGATAATAGATCCCCTCATGGGGAAAAATAAAAGGATCTCGTATATTGATTTCTTCGAGTTTCATCGATCCTGCTCCTTTCCTTAAATCCAAACAGATCATTGTGCCAGCCCATGGCCGTGTTTCTCGGAGACGCCATGGCCCGACCGGTACGCACGAGGCGATACCCCGTGAAGTCTGCGGAACACATCCTTAAAATAGTTGCTGCTGGAAAAACCGCATCCCAGAGCGATCTTCGTGATCGAATCATCCGTGACGAGCAGCTGCTGCGCCGCGTTCCGGATCCGTACATTGTTCAGGTATTCCTTGAAGGAATGTCCCGTCACCTTCTTGAACCGGTGCGAGAGGTAGGCGGGCGAAAGCTGCACCGCGGAAGCGATGGTCTCCAGGGTCAGGTCAAAGGAGGCATACCCGGTATCGATCATATGGATGGCCTGCTGGATCTTCGGCTCCAGATTCTTAAGGGGGATATAAATATCCTCACTTGGGATCCCGCGATCCCGGATCATGGTCAGAAAGGATCCGGCGGTCATCAAAAGCCGCGCCTGGGAATGCGGACCCGGACTGGTCTGCTCCTCACTGATCTGGCGTATGAAAAGCTCGAGCATCGCCCGATCCTGTTCCCGAAAGACATACTTCTGGGAAGTGTGAAAAAACGTCTCAAGATCACGGAAATCCGATTCCGAAACAAGTGTTTTTAAAACAGGTGCAAGCTTGTCGGTGTTCGCAAATACCGTCGTTCGGATGGAAGGCTGGGTTGAATTATAACTCGTGTTATGCAAATCACCCGGGGCCACGATCATGAGATCTCCCGCCTTGAGCTGCACAAAGGCACCATTGACGATATAGATACATTGCCCCTGTCGCAGGTAGTAGCATTCCAGTACCGAATGGGTATGTTCATATGGCATATAGAAAGCCGGGGTTCGCACCAGCGTTTCCGTATATACATCCATGGTGTCCACCGGCGCTCCGGGAAGCATATCGGCTGCATTCCCTATTTTGCGGACTTTTTCCACATCTTCCTTCGGATCTCTCCTTCGGGCCATCCATCTATCTCCTTTCCGCGTTTCCCTGAAATCTAAAATAATCAGTACTTTCGTTTCGAATTATTAAATATTATAGTATTATTCCTCCCGCTGCGCAAGTACACTTCCATTAGAAACGTTAAGGGCATCCTCGAACGGGGAATGATCCGAAGATGCCGCCCTCTTAACGGAAACTGTTCAAAGCAGAGCAATCTGCGGGAAGGAGAATGAAGTGAAAAAGAAAACAGTAAGTCTGATGATGGCTGCCTTGCTTGCAGTCAGTATGCTCGCCGGATGCGGTTCCGAGGCGGAACCCGCAGGTGCGCAGGCGACCACGCCCGAGGCACCGGCAAAGGAAGAGACCGCGGCTCCCGCCGAGACAGTGACGGAAGTGCCCGCCGAGACGCCGGCTGCGGATGCGGCGGCTGAGGAGATCACGCTCCGCATGGCATGGTGGGGCTCCCAGGATCGGCACGACAAGACCATCGCTGCCATCGAACTTTACGAGTCCCTGAATCCCAATGTGCATTTTGAGTATGAGTATTATTCCTTCGATGACTACTTCACCAAGCTCAACACGCTGGTGGCTTCCGATGAGGTATGGGACGTCTTCCAGCTCGGCGGCAACTTCCCTACCTATATTGACAAGATCCATCCTCTGAACGAGTTCATTGACAGCGGTATCGTGGATACCTCCAAATTCTCCGACACCAACCTCAAGACCACGCAGACGACGGACGGACAGCAGCTCGGCCTGACCAACGGTATCAATACCTATGGCATCGCCTACGATCCCGACCTCTTCAATGAAGCCGGCGCCGCTCTTCCGACCGATACCTGGACCTGGGCGGATTACCAGGCAGCAGCAGATCTGATCACCGAGAAGCTGGGAATCTTCGGATGCTCCACCTTCCTCTCCTCCGATTTCATCGCCGGCTGCTCCACCTACATCGGACAGCAGGGAAGCCTGGGCCAGTACGGATTTTTCAATCTGGATCTGACCGGCATGGGATTCGACGATCCCGAGATGCTCACCCCGTTCATCCAGATGCGGGCCGACATGATCAAGAAGGGTTCCTATCCCGATGCAGGCGCTTCCGCGGAAGTCACCAACATTGAGAACGATTTCCTGGTCACCGGCGAAGCTGCCATGACCTGGGTCGCCGTCAACCAGTTCCCCACCATCTATGATGTCTGCCAGGAGCAGGGACGGACGCTGGCACTCGCTACCGTTCCGAAGGTAACGCCGGACGGCAATGCCGGCGTCGTGCTGCAGTCCTCCCAGATGCTCTGCGTATCCGAGGATTCCGAGCACAAGGAAGCAGCTGCCGCATTCATCAGCTGGTTTGAGAACGATGTCGATGCCAACAATATCCTGCGCGCAGAGCGCGGAATCCCCGCCAACGAGGATGTGCGTGCGGCCCTCTCCACGCAGGCTACCCCCGGCCAGCAGATCATGTACGCTTACGTGGACAAGGTCAGCAAGATGGATACCCCCGAGAAGGTCAACGTGCTGAGCCCCGACGGACAGGCCGAGGTACAGGATCACTACCTCAACTATATCCAGCAGGTCGTCAGCGGCGAGATCACCGCGAGCGAAGCCGCGAAGAAGACCTATGCGGATGCGGAGGCACTCTTTAAGTAACACTTGATATTTTCACAGTATTCCGATTTTTGCCGGACCCGGGCGGGAAGGCGTCCAAGATTCCCGCACAGGGTCCGGTTTTTCCGAAAATGCTCTGCCACAGGCGGATGGATTGGGAGATATAGCATGGGAACGGCAACATCAAACAGCAGTAAAAATACCTTTCGGAAATGGATCTATTCCGACGCGGTCGTGGGACATGTCTTTGCGGCGCCCTTCATCTTCGGGTTTGTCGTGTTTTCCCTCGTACCGATCCTCATGTCCTTCTATTATTCCTTCACGGATTTTTCTCTGGGAAACAAACAGGTGATATTTATTGGGCTCGAAAATTTCAAGAGCCTCTTCGGCGACGAAGTGCTGAGCAAGTCGCTTCTGAAGACGCTGCAGTATGTGCTGCTGTCCGTACCGCTGAAGCTGGCCTTCGCCCTCCTCGTCGCCTTCATCCTGGTAAAACCCAGCAAAATGGTGAGCATCTACCGCTCCCTCTACTATCTGCCCTCCCTGATCGGCGGCTCGGTAGCGGTGGCCCTGGTCTGGAAGCAGCTTTTTGCCAGAAAAGGCCTGTTCAACAGCATCGCAAAGGAGATCGGCCTCAGTGCGATCAACTGGTTTGGCGATGAAAAGCTTGCCATCTATCCGCTGATCCTGATGAGTGCCTGGCAGTTCGGATCGTCCATGATCATTTTTGCCGCCGGACTCAAGGAGATCCCGGTCTCCTATTACGAGGCGGCGGAGGTCGACGGGGCGAAGGGATGGCAGAAATTCTTCAAGATCACGCTCCCCTGCCTCTCTCCCATCGTGCTCTACAATCTGGTCATGCAGACCATCTCCGCGTTCATGACCTTCACCCAGGCCTTCATCATCACCGGCGGCGGCCCGAACAATGCCACCATGCTCTACGCGCTCAATGTCTACAACCAGGCCTTCAAATACAACAAGATGGGCTACGCCTGCGCCATGAGCTGGTTCATGCTGGTGGTCATGAGCATCATTACCTTCCTGATCTTCAAGACTTCGAAGTTCTGGGTGTTCAGTGAAGCGGATCAATCCTAGGAGGCGCCGGAATGAAAGAGAAAAAACTGATTCGGAAAATCCTGTACCATGTGCTGGTCCTCGGCTTCGGCGTCATCATGATCTATCCGGTCCTCTGGATGATCAGCGGTTCCTTCAAGGACAACGCGGAAATCCTGCGCGGCACGCTGGCTCTGATCCCGAAAGAGCCCAAGCTGTCCAATTACGCCACCGGCTGGAAGGGCTTCGGCGGCACCACCTTCGCCACCTTCTTCCGCAATTCCTTCTTCATCACGGTGGTGGCCACCTTCGGCACCGTGCTCAGCTCCTCCCTTGTGGCCTACTCCCTCTCCCGGATCCGTTTCCGGGGCCGGACGTTCTGGTTTACCTGTATGCTTCTGACGATGATGCTGCCCGGACAGGTTATCATGATCCCGCAATATCTGATATACTATCGATTGGGGCTGGTCCCCGGTTATGTACCGCTTATCCTCCCATATTTCTGCGGTCAGGCTTTCTTTATCTATCAGATGATGCAGTTTATGAAAGGGATCCCGATGGAATTGGATGAGGCAGCCAAAATCGACGGGTGCAGCAAGTACAGGATCTACTCAACCATCATCCTGCCGCTGCTTAAGCCCGCCGTCGTCACGACCGTCATTATTCAGTTCTACTGGAAGTGGGACGACTACATGGGGCCTCTCCTTTACCTGTCCAGGCCGCAGTCCTACACCGCTTCCATCGCCATCAAGCTTTTCGCGGACTCCGCGTCCGTCACCGACTACGGCGCGATGTTCGCCATGTCCACCCTGTCCCTGATTCCGGTCTTCCTGATCTTCCTGATCTTCAACCGCTATCTCGTACAGGGCATCGGAACCAGCGGATTGAAAGGATGATCTGTCATGGAACCACTCGTCCCCCGTTTTCAAACGCAAAATGATTCGTTGCAGCGCCTGTACGATGCTGCGGAGCAAAAAGCCCGCCGCAACCTGTGCTCCTTCGGGGGACGCAGGGTGCTCGTAGAGGGCGGCGGATATGAAAAAATCTGGCTCGAGACCCAGCCCATGGGCGGCGCCATGTACGCCCTGCGCGATCCGGAGGCAGGAAGGAACAACCAGCTGCTTTTCATGGAGCTTCAGCGAAAGGACGGACGTCTTCCGGGAAGCATCGCGCTGGTGGACGGCAAAGTAGTCCCGCAGTTCAACAAGATCCAGGGCTTCTGTTTCCCGGACCCGGCGCTGGATGTGTACTATCTCACCGGCCGGGATCCGGCGTATCTTGACCTGCTCTATACCTCCCTGGAGCGCTTTGACCGGTATCTCTGGGCCGTGCGTGACTCGGACGGCGACGGATGTCTGGAATCCTGGTGCAAATACGATACCGGGGAAGACAATGCCGTCCGCTACGGAGACGCTCCGGACGACTGGCCTAAGGAAGTTCCTCCCACCGGGTGCAGCGCCGTCCCCATGGCATCCATGGACTTTATGAGCTTTTCTTATTCCGCCCGCAAGGTGATGGCGGACATCGCCGCCCTGCGGGGAGACGAGCCCCTTCGGAAAAAGCACCTGGCCGAAGCGGGCGAGGTGGCAAAACGCCTGAAGGATTATCTCTGGCGCGAGGATCAGGGTGCTCTCTTCGACCGCGGCCCGGACCATGCCTTTCTGCCGGAGCTGACCCACAATACGCTCCGCGCCATGTATTTCGGAAGCATCTCCGCCCCGATGGCGGAACGTTTTGTACGGGAGCATCTGTTAGATCCCGCACAGTTCTGGACACCAATGCCGCTTCCGAGCGTAGCGGCCTGTGACCCCTCCTTCCGGAACATCCCCTCCAACAACTGGAGCGGGCAATGTGAGGCACTCACCTATCAGCGTGCGATCCGCGCACTGGAAAATTACGGTTTCTACCCGCTGATCCCGCAGCTCGGCCGCAAGCTGATCCATGCGCTCTCCGGGGAATGCCGCTTTGTCCAGCAGTTCGATCCCTTCACCGGCGCGCCTTCCAGGGCTCAGACCAGCGGCGGATCGGACGGGTACGGCCCCGCCATTTTGTCCGTGCTGGAATATACCGCCCGCATGTGGGGCATCAGCGTCCGGCGCGAGGAGCTGATCTGGGGCCTGACCGAAGGCCCGGACAATCCTTCCTCCGTCTACGAGCAGGAATGGAACGGTCACCTTTACCGTCTGCAGCTGGAAGGCGAACGCGCCGAAGCTTTCCTGGACGAAAGGCTGCTTTTCTCGGAAAAGCGCGGTCTTCGCATCGTGACGGATCTGTCCGGTAATATCATGCGGAAGGATCCTTATCAGGAGGAAAAATAGGGAAACTATGGTTATCAACATATGTGATTACGGTGCCGTCCCGGATTCCGGGATCGTGTGCACCGCAGCGATCCAGAAAGCAATCGATGCCTGCTCCGTCTCCGGAGGACAGGTACGGATCCCCGGCGGACGGTTTGTCTCGGGATCCCTGCGTCTGAAATCCCATATCGATCTGCATCTGGAGCAGGGCGCCGTGCTTCAGACCAGCCTGAATCCGGCGGATATCATTGATTTTTCAAAGGATTTTGAAGATGACAATCCGGATACCGGCTGGGAGGGCGGATGCTTTCTCTACGCCTATGACGAGGAGGACATCTCCATCAGCGGCGAGGGCGTGATCGATGGTTGCGGCCGCGAATATTATACCGAGGAGGATGCGGATGATGTGCATCACGAGTGCCCGCTGGATGTAAAGCCCGGGCGCCCGAGAATGAGTTTCCTGGAAAATGTGCGCGGACTGACCATCCGCGATGTCACCTTCCGCGACTCGGCCTTCTGGACGATCCACATGGCCGGCTGCCGGGATGTCCTCATCGACAGCGTGCGTATCCTCAATAACGAACGCGGTCCGAACAATGATGGGATCGACCCGGACTGCTGCACCAATGTCATCATCCGGGGCTGCATCATCACCTCCGGTGACGACTGCATCGTCATCAAGACGACCGCACCGATGACCGCCAAATACGGGGAATGCTCCCATATCATCGTGGACAGCTGCATCCTCCGCTCAAGGTCTTCCGCGCTGAAGGTGGGAACCGAGACCTGGGGCAACATCCACCACATTCTCATGAGCAACTGCATCCTGAAGGACTGCACCCGCGGCATCGGCATCTGGTCCCGGGACGGCGGAGAGATTTCCGACATCATGATCCATCATCTCATCGGCAACACCCGCCGGTTTGCGGACAGCACCATGCGGACCGAAGGCGTGGTCACCTGGTGGGGCAAGGGCGATCCCGTCTTTGTCTCCGCCACGAAACGGGAAGAGGTGGACCGCCTGCCCGGCAGGATCCGCAATCTCACCTTCGATCAGCTCGACCTCGTCAGTGAGAGTGCCATCCTGCTCGCCGGGGAACCCTACGCGCCGATCGAGGATATCTCCTTTACCGGCTGCCGGATCCATTTCCGCCACCAAAGCCCGCACCCCCAGGACTGCCTGGACGAACGCCCGAGCGCCCGGGGCTGCTACCCAGCGGAGGTCCCCCACGCCTGCCTGCGCAGCTGCCGTAACGTCTCCTGGGACGTTCGCACCGACTGCGACGCCTACATGGCAGAGCATCTGATCCCCGAGATCCGGAGGGAAGATGTAACCTGACATCCTTTCAGCCCTTCGGCTCAGGCCGAAACGGTTGCCCCGCGCTACGGCTCTGCACTAACCTCGCCGCGCCTCTCCGCAGAGAGGCACGCCTCGCTAAGTGCAGCCCGTTAGTCGCTGCGGGACAATCCGATTTCGTCCTGAGCCTTCTGCGGGGCAACCGTTTCGACCTGAGCGTCCCTGAATCACCGACTCCAGATCCGATAAGTAGATCCAATAAGAAGATCCAATAAGAAAAGGCACATCGAATCTGCGATGTGCCTTTCTCATGCTTTCTTATGTAAGGGAT
>JAEEGH010004250.1_pt1 | contig 36897 bp, 29 predicted proteins | sample 9134181 | NCBI WGS metagenome assembly JAEEGH01 (sample SAMN16246544, study PRJNA631951) | gut metagenome | biome: gut microbiome; feature: rumen; material: DP-attached | host: Bos | place: Iran: Karaj | collected 2018-10
TACTTCGAACAATCACTGTATATAACTCCATGTTGTAAAAATACCTGTGGTGCCTCTTCATGATCGTCCATATGTATGGTGATCGATCCTATATGACAATCGCAAACACTTGATAAAAATTTATGCTTTAAAGATTCATATTCAACAACTTCACCGTACTTCTTTACTCTCTCATAATCAGGGCTATTTCTTTTTATTGCAAAAACAGCGTCTATATCTTTATCTGAAAGGAATCTAAAAAATGCTTCTCCATTATCTCCTGCCTGCATGGCCCTGTCGTTAATGAGCCATATGCGCCGTCTATAGAAAAGTCTTCCTATCACTCTTATAAGCTTAAATGCAAATACTTTCAGCTTTCTTTTCATAAAACTAGTTCCTTCCTAAAAGACCTTTGATCTTTACGATAATATTCTGAGCTCCGGGCGTTCTGATATATGCTCCCATAAAAATGATGGTGCAGATCACGCCAATTATTCCACCTTTTATAATTAGTTCAAACCAGTTACCAGGAACGAAATTTCTTGAAATTAAGTGCAGCACCAAAATAACCACCAGAACCAATACAAAATTTTTAAACAGCTCAAAAAAGAATTTTATGCAACCTCCTCCAAAGAAGTCACGATAAATGACAACAGGCTCAAACCAGTAATATGAAGCAATTCTCGAAATGACTGATGCAAGTATTATTCCTACCAACCCAAGCTTTAATCCAAGAACAATTGACAAAACAATGTTAAGAATAGAGCCAAACATAATACAGTACTTTACTTTATTGTAAATACCTGCTGCTTCTCTGATAATAGCTACAGGATGAAGTACGCTGGTAAAATATGTGTTAAGCGCAATTGCTATTACCACTGAAGTAGATACCTGAAACTCATTGCCAAGCCATACATGAACCATGTCATCTGCTACAAGTCCGTAAACGCATGTCAGTATTCCGCAAAAGATGTAGCTTATAGACATCATGGAATTAAAAACTTCCAGTCTTTTTCCTTCTGACTCCTTTACCATAAGATTTCCAACGCTGGCCACCATGGACGCAAATACTATCTGTTCAACCAAAATAAGCCTTGTGCTGAGCATCCAATAATTGGAGAAAACACCTACAACAGCTGCTCCCAACAGCATGGATATAAGAATATTATCCGTGTAGTGGAAAAAGAGCATTCCTAATTTGTAAAGCATAATGGATCTTAGTGTTGCAAATATGTTGTGTTTACTTTCTTTATCTAATTCTTTTGCACTTTTAAGATCCCTGATATATGGATATTCCTTTATTGCTTTTCTCGAAGCAGCGAAATTCCCGCAAAATGAAACAATTACATTTACAGCTAAATATAATATATAGTTTTTCCATGCGACCAGAACAAATATCTTAATGATTGTCCCAACAAGAGATCTTATTATTCTTATTTTACCGATCATGTAATCTTTTTGATCAGCAACCAAAAGAGTTGTCTTATACACAAAAAGATATGAAATAATTACACCTGCCAAACCAAAGAAATAATATATTTCCAAATGAGGAACCGGTTGCTCGGTTTTTATTATGTATCTCAAAAAAGGTGTAAGCGCCAGTCCCACAACAGTCGCTGCGATAGCAATTATGTTGTATACTTTCCCAAAAAAAGCCGTAAGTGATTTTATCTTATCTTTATCGCCCTCTGCCAAAGGTTTATAGAAGCTATAACTCATGGCAAGGCCAAATCCTAAATCCGCCATTGATAAGAGGCTTAAAACATCAGAGAATATTGTGTTTAGTCCCAGATATTCAGCTCCTAAAGTATGAATAAAAACTGTTCTGGAAACAAAGTTCAAAACTACAGTTACAATTTGATACATGAATCCAAAAATCATATTTTGAACAGTTCTTTTTGAACGACTTACTGCCATGTCACAACCATCCTGCCATTTACTTAATTTTCTCCTTCAAAGGAGCAATAAATCTCACAATACTCTTATCTTCTACAAGCGGCACATCAAATCTTTGCACCGATTCCTCGTACACATTAGACGGCATCCCATCAGGATAACCACGCAATCCTTTTTCACGTAAATCTTCTAAAGACTTCGTAATATAATGATTGATTCTGAGTTTCTCTACACTGTTTCTATCTGTAAATCCTCTTGACTTATAAGGGGCATTTCTTACCTTTCCATCAATTGGCTTATAGTTTTCATCCACCGCAAGTTTGTCTCCTATATATCTGCAAAAGTGAGGTGATCTTATGCTCTCAACTTTCTTAGGATCAACTATACTCTTTATATGCCTGTTAAAAAGATGGTCTTTATCAGCAAAAGTCTGATAATAATTCTCAATGACAAGTCCTTCAGGACGCGTTTTATGTCCACTTGGTCCATAGCTTACCCAATTGACTCCTACTGCCACTTCATTTTCATAATCTCTCAAAACATCTTTTAAATCACCTATAGGAGAAAACAAAAATTCATCTGCATCTAATAATGCAAGCCATCTGGTATACTTTCTACAATATCTGACTGCATATCGATAGGCTACAAACTGCATTTTTTCACCCGGAAAATAGAAATATACAACTCTTCCGTCCTCAATATACGGAGTCAGAACATCTCTCGTCCCATCTTCAGAGCCATTGTCAAAAACATATATCCTTTCAACTCCTGCTAAAAAATGAAACTCAATGAATTCTTTTATATATCTGCCTTCATTTTTGATAATACATGCTAATGCCAGATAATCCTTTTTCTTTTTATCTTTGCGGTTATCAATCCTCTTTCGAAAAATACCATACTTAAAGAGCGCTACTCCATCCGCTTTTATGCCACGTAATATTTCCTTATTCACTTTTGGCTTCCTTACTGTATTTTCTAAAGTCCAGATTCATCCTATGATATATTTCAAGCATCTTTTCAATTTCACTTTTATCTGCCCTTTTTATTAGCCGGGCATGTTCTCCGCATTGGCTACTCCACATGCCCGAGGTTCCACGAAGTATCCATGCAATCGGGAGCAGGAATGACTTATCTGAAAGCCATGGATATTTTTCTTTCATAAAATCTATAGAGGGAAAATAATAACGAATTTTAGAAATTGCCTTATTTCCTTCGGTTTCTTTTGCAAGCTGTCCCCAAACTCCATTTTTTCGTTCTCCATATATCCCGCACTGAACCATGTATTCAAAAAGATTTCCAAAAAAAGTAGGACATTCTCTTTGTTCCATCCATATATATGACAGTATTTTCATATTCTTTTCAAAATCATAAAGTCCGCATTTTTTCAATTCACCTGTCAGGTATCTTTCATCCATTTGCTTATCATACTTCTTTGTATAAACATATATATCCAGTAGATTGCGGATTCCACAGCCTGTCTCAAAGAAATGCTTAGCCATATGTGCGATCATATAAATATAAAAATCTTCAACTCCAAATTCATAGGTATAGCTAAGATTTTCTACAAGCCGTGATCTGAATGTATCTTTAAAGTAAAGATACTGCCCATAGTCGACATTTTGATCATACAGGCACCAGTGCAGCTCCACACATACCCCAAAAGGAGATGTAAAAATCATGTGATGTTTCTCAAGGCCACGGTTCACATACCCTTTTGATTCTAAAAGCTTTGCAGCTCTATCAAGAGATTCATCAAAAATAATAATGTCCACATCGCTCATTTGTCTCATTTCAGGAGATGGGTATATATTTTTGATAACACTCCCCTTCAAAAGCTGGTGTCTTACCCTTTCTTTTTCAAAAAGCTCCGTGATCTGCTTTGCACACATAGCCTGTGCATATGCACTAAAGGTGATGTGCTTTAAAATATCTCTTATTTTGTCAGCAAATTCTATGTCAGTTTCTTTTTTTAATAATGGATACAACAGCAGATATTGCATATCTCCTGACAAAGCTATATTCAATAATTCTTTTTTGTCTATTGATAGCTCATTAAAATTCTTTTTTTCAAAGCAAGCTCTAATCAGCTTGCTTGTATCCCCCATGATTAATTGTGTATTAATCATACCTACTCCATTGTTCATATTTCTATGGCTGTTCCTCCTCCGGAACAACGCCGTTGATTTTATCTCTCTCTGCCTGAACTACGCTAATATCTCCACCTTTTTCAGCAACTTCCTTGGTATAAATTGAAATATAATAATACCTGTTTTCAAGATACTTTTTTATAACATCAGCACCTTCACCATAGGTGTTATCGTTATATCCCCCATAGAATCTGTTTCTAGATGCAACAACAGGTTTTTTCAAAAGTGAAGAGTACTTATCAATAACTTCTGTATACTTGTCCTCACTAAAATAAACAGTTGAAACCTCATCCATTGTCTTAACAAGACTGTTGCAGAATTCTTTGTTCATAAGCAAGGAATTAAAAAATGGATCATTGGCATAATTAGGAAAAAGAAATGTGTCAATACTATATGTTGTCTCATTTTTTAATCCCAAAGTTAAATCCATTCCTTGAAGGCCCCATCTCCATCTTCCATCATTATATGTTCCTGTACCTTTTTCCGTTGTTTTCCACGCCAAACTGTTTTTTGAATTATATAAGTAATTACCAAGGTAAATATTGAAACACATATATTGAAGATAACTGTCAATATCAATCATGCCTTTCAAGTTGCTATAGTTTTCACTATCACTCATATCATTAAGTACAACATATTCATATAATTCCTCAAACTCCTGTGAATAATCATTTGCATTATAAACATCTATTCCATCATTAAATCCATATTTATTCCTTATGTACTCGTGATCCCAACTATTAATAAATGAATACATTCCCCAAAATTCACCATCGATAAAGACCATACATGGCGTATAACTACGATTTGTAACTTTAGAGTCCTCAATAAGAGCATTAACGACATAATCTCTGAGTTTCATATCACTGTCATTATAATGAGTGCTTAATGTCAAATAGTTTCTTACATCTATGCTATCCAAAATCGATGAACCTGAAAATTTTCCATTATATTCTTCTTCTGAAATATTGATCTTGAACCCCTTCTGTCTATATGATTTATAATCATCTCCAAAAATATTAATAACAACATCTGACTCAAAGCTTTTACCTTTTCCCGGTTCAAAATACTCTATTTTAGCATTTCTGGTCCACCCCAATCTGAAATTACCATTCCAGTTGTTTCCCTGAGCGACTCCATCCTCTTTCGCTCTTCCACCAATATACATACCATCAAAATAATCAAATAGGTCATGTGGCTCAGCAACAATTGATAAAACCGGTAAATTTGCATATTCGCTTTTCCTAAGTAATCCAACATAATATGACTGAGTAGTGGAACCAGTTATATTGCCTGATGCATCAACTTTAATAGCTCTTAATATCATTCCTTTATCTACTGAACCGGGTAGATAAGCCCCCGCTCCATCTTCTACTGCCATCGTTGCATATACGTAATTTCCACCCGAAAGACTTTTTATTCTAATAGGTACTTCATATAATGTACTTTCAACAGTGGGTTCCGTTCCATCAAGGGTATAATATATTTTTTCACCATCTGATGCTTCCAGAATAAGATCAAACTCGGTATTATAGAATCCACCGGGTGAAGAAAGACCTATTCCTCCATATTCAAGCATTTTAAAATCATCCGGGTTCTCATTTTCTTTTCCTTTTGAACTGGTCACGTATCCTAACTCATTTGAATCTTTTGTCCTTCTGCCATAACTTTGTCCTGCATTTAATTTAGGAATACTCGATGATACAACATCTTCGCCTTTCCTATTCCTTACACTCAGAAAAGCTCCGTCGTTTTTTCCGGGATTGACATTTAGCTCTAAAACATAGAAATCGTTTTTTAAAACTTTTGATCCATTCTCAATTTCAGCTATTTTCTCTCCTGAAAGATAAACTGAAAAGCCCGAGATATCATAATCTGCATTTGAATTGTTGTATAGTTCAACCCACTTATCACCATTTACCTCTGTGAGTAAAAGTGCACTTTGCATTACACCATCTTCAGTAGATGCAATATCTTCTTTTGTCATTTTTTCACTTTCAATAAGTGTTTCAGTTATTATCCTGTCATTTTTTCTTGCCAGAAAAATCAGCAAAATTAGTAAGATAAGCGCAGCAATCGTAAGTCCGATTATTATTTTGTCTTTAGTTGATATTTTGTTTTTTACTTCTTTCATGCCCAAATAACCTCTTTAATAATTCATAAATAATTATTCCCAAGCAGGTACCAATGAAATTTGTGAGTATATCTGTTATTTCAAAAGTCCCTCTTTTAGTGATGATCTGCAACAACTCTATGCAAAAACTAATTAGAAAACCTGTTAGTGCAGTCATAGCATCATCTTTTAAACCACTGGCCTTCTGCTCTAATCCTTTTAGCATAAAGCCTATGGGAATAAACAAAAACACATTGAGAAGGTTATAGAAAAATTGTCTTTGTCCATAAACATCTCCATTAATAACTCCCCACTGAAAATACGGAACAATTTTACCTGAATGGTAGGAAGTCCCTGGTTCCCTGCGTATAATAGTGATCAGTATTGTAATCTCAAAATATAGAATCGATAGAAAAAGCAAAATTAAATACAAAACAGATCTTTGCTTTCTTTTTACCATACATGTAATTTCGTACACGAAAGTTATAAGCAAAGCCAAAAACACACTTACTAATATATCTGACAGCTTTATTCCATCTAACTGCCCTGCAAATAACAATAATATGCTATATAATTCCAACCGCATGTCTTTAGCTCCAAACCCCTATATCATTCCTTTATATAAACAGACTTTTTCTTTCCAAAATAAGAACTTGTGAGATTCTTTTCATCTTTTGGCAAATCAAGACAAATAAAAATGGCGAAAAGAACATACTGATATTTCAGCGTCATCAAGGCATCTACTACTGATAAATGAATACAGTAACCAATCGTTCCTATTAATACCATCTTCACTAATGCAGCTTTACTTCTAAAAAACTCAATGATCATTCTTATTCCCATTGAAAGTAAAAATAAACAATAGGAAATTAACCCGGGATAGGCATACATAACGTAATGATATACATAAAAATTATCTATAGATCTGATAACACTGCCGTCGTCAAGAACTGACATGAATCCCCTCTTTTTTCCCTGCCCCAGGATAGGATTAAGCCACTTCAAAAAGAAAATTCTCCATATGTGACGTCTATAGTTGGAACTACCTTTCATACTGGTCAGATCAGCACCATACTTTACTGAAAAAGTAGTATCAAAAAAAGTATCAATGAGCAGTGTAATCTGAAGCATTATATATTTTCCAAATGAAGTTGACTGAGTAGCAAACACAACAGACATAAATAAAGAAGAAAATACAACCAGGTAAACAATATTCATCTTGATGTATTTTTTCTCAGTGAATATAAACATCAATGCAAACTCAAGCACCATTATTCCAAGGCTTGATCTTGATCCTGTCAAAAAAACATTAATAATTGTTCCAATCAGTAATAATGGTCTCTTAAAAACATTGTATTCATTTGACTCCAGATCTATTCCTGCAATGGGCATAGCAGTTACCAAGAATAGTCCATATCCCAGCGAATGCCCGGCATTACTCATTATTCTGTAGCTTCCGTTTCTGACAAAGGCACCTGAATACAGTGTTGCCCTTTGTATGGTCTGAAGCAGCAAAAACGGGGTAAAATGAGCCACTGCTTCAAAAATGCCTAAAATAACAAAAAGGTAGAGATAAGCAACTAGCATTTTTACTGTTTTATTAACCCCGACGCTTTCTCTAATAACATAGATCAATAAATATAACTGCAATATTTCTATAAAAGGATTGAAAAAGCAATTAAAATCAGCCCTGAATACCATCGTGTATGCTAAGACAAAAATATAAAAGAACAAGAATGGAGTTATCTTCTCTCCTTTTAAAAGTTCAATAAAATCCTTAGCCCTTTTATGGTCTGCAAAGATAATCAAGAGTATAACAATCGTCATAATCCTGAACGCAGTCATATCAAAAAATACTAATCTGATTCCAAAATATGATGGCAACACATAAAGTGCAAAGATATAAAGAACAGAACTCCTGTAAAATAATGTCTTTTCTCTTTCTTTTATATATTTACTTTTCCCCTTTTCTAAACCAAGACTTACTTCCATATCTAATTTCCAAACCTATTTCAGTATCATAAGTAGTTCTACAGGTACTGCTCGTTTTTTGTGATAACAATCCAAAAAGCCTAAAAGCTTTATGGAATTAAAAACTTGCTTTCTACCAATCAGGTCCTCTCTCATTTGAGTCGCCCTTACATGTTTATTCAGCAAGATCGTTTTTCTCTTATATTCTTGATGAGATATTTTGTTCTTCCTATACAGGTGAGCAAGATAAACAATTGTCTGTTTATGACTTTTCTCTAAATCACTTAAATACTTAAGCCGTTTTCCCTTATCATGTTCTTTATGAAGGGTAACATTATTCGAGTGTAATCTTCTCTTTATAGTTTTTCTGTGGTAAAAAAACAAAGTTTCTTCTGCTAAAGCCATCTTCCAGACAAATTCATCGTGAGCCCAGCCTTCATACCAAAAATCAATAACCCGTTTTATGAAATCTCTGGTCATAACCATTGTGCAACCCTGGCAACCTATAAATATGTTTTCAGAATTAAATAAAAGCTTTTCGATAGAATCATCATTTTTAAATTTCTTAAGTTCCCACCTGTGAGGTTCTGGTGCATCTTTATCGCATTTAAAGGGTTCAAATTCAGATCCTAACAAACTTATCTCAGTATTGTTTTCAAGAACATTTATCATCTTCTCTACTCGATCAGAAATCCATATATCATCCTGATCACAAAAGAATATGTAATCTCCCGTGGTTTTCCGAAGAGCCTTAACAAAATTCGAAGCATATCCAAGGTTTTTATCATTTACCGAAAAGTAAATCTTATTTTGAAGTTTTTTGTCAGCTATGTATTTTGTAATGATCTCTGCTGTATCATCGCTTGAAATGTCATCGCAGATCACAATCTCATCTACAGGTAATGTCTGATTCAATATTGAATCAAGCTGCTCTTCTATATATTTTGCTCCATTATATGTAGCCATTGCTACAGAGATTTTCTTCATCCAACCTTAACCTTTGCTAATACCGTGGCATATAAACCACAGTCCACTCTATTTACTGACTTCAAATACATTCCCATCTTCCCCCTTAAATATTCATTTTGTTTATAAAAAGGAAAAGTTTTCTGTACAAAAGAGAATGTTTTGTCATATAATTCTCCACGCATTATCTTGTTTTGAACTCTGCCTATTCTGCATAAATTACTACAAAATGCTATCTTCACGCAAAAATACTCAAGTTCTTTTTTATATTCTCCATATAAACCTTTTTTTCTGTAAAACAATAAAATATCATCAAGAACGTCGAATATATCTGCAACCTTTTGCCCCTGATTTGCTGTCATTGTAGAGTTATTCCTAACGCAGTAATAAACAAGTTTCTCATCAACGTAAACATGTTTTTTTACAAACGGAAGAGTTTTGACATAAAAGGATGTATCCTCATAAATCATGCCTTCAGGAAATCTTACATTTCCATTGATAAGCACTTCTCTTTTATATAGCTTATTCCAAGGAGAAACCTGCGGATTTAAGAATAGTTCTCGAACGTCTTTATGAGAGGAGATGTGACCATTTGTTCCAACTTCCCTATATTGTGGAAAATCATTCTCATCCTTTTTATCCAGTTCTAACATGCTGTGATAATGGCACTCTACAAGATCGGCATTATTTGCGACGGCTGCCATGTACATTTTTTCAAACATGGTTACATCCACATAATCATCTGAATCTGCAAAGCCAATGTACTCACCTCTGGCCATTTCTATTCCAAGATTCCTTGCAGTTGCCTGACCACCGTTTTCTTTAGAAAAAACCTTTATGATATCAGGATATTTTTCTTTATATTCATTTATAATTTCAGGTGAACTATCTGTTGATCCATCATTAACTATTACTATTTCCAACAATGAATGATCTATTGTCTGCCCCACCAGTGCATCAAGACTTCTTCTTAAATAATTTTCGGTGTTGTACACCGGAACTATCACGCTTACCATAATCCCCACCATCAGCAAATGCTTTATGATTGTAATCTTCTGACTTCATTGAAATTCCATTGTAAATAATCCCGCAAATATTGGCATTTACTGCCTCCAAGTTTCTGACAACCATTTCTGCTCTTTCAAGCCTTGTCAAAAACTCTCTTACTACCAAAATATATGCGGTTGATACTCCGGCAAGTTCAACTGCATCAGCAACAATTCCTGCTGAAGGAGTATCAATAATTATCATGTCATATTTTTCCTTACAGTCTTTAATAAGATCATTCCACCTGTCACTTATAAGAAGATCCGTTGGATTAGGAGGCATTGCTCCTGCAGTAATGACATCAAGTCTATCATTTATATCCTTATGAATATTCAAATCTGCTATAGAGGCAAGATACTCACTCAGACCTGTTCCTTCCGGTAAATTTAGTCTTTCTCTTATATCACCATTTCTAAGATCCGCATCGATAAGAAGTACCTTTTTGCCCATTGCACCAAACAGCTTCGCGATATTTATACTGTTAGCTGTCTTTCCCTCATCATAATCAGCACCAGTAATAGTAAAAACAGGACATTTCTCACCCTTACCAAGAAAAAGCATATTCGCTCTGATCTCGTTATAGGCTTCCTTCAAAACAAACGGACTTTCACCACTAACAACGATATTTTCTGAATCTAACAAGGGAACTTTTCCTAGAATCGGAATTGTAAACTTATCATCTACTTCATAAACCCTTCTTATCCTTGAATCCAAAAGTCCCATTAGCAAGAAAAAAATTGCTGATAAACCTCCTCCAAAAACTATTCCTGCAAGGGTCACCATTGTGACGCTTGTTGTCTGATAAGGTGTTGTAGGAAGAGTTGCTTCGTCAAGAACTTCTATGCCGCCTGATTTAACAATGCTGATAATTTTTTCAGGAGCAAGCTTCCCTATCGTATTAGCTATCAACATTGCGTTATAAGGATTACTGTCATAAACAACTACATTGAACACAGCCGTTCCCTGAACTGCATATGCAGAAATTTGCTTCTTTAGTCCATTAGGCGTGTATCCTTGTTCTTTCAGCTCTGCAGCCTCTATGACAGATTCCAAAAAACTTTGACTCTTCAAGATATGAAGATATGAAGACAGAAGGCTACTAGCCGCTCCGATCTCACCAGTTGACAAATTAATACCACTATCATTTATATAATCCGGATTAGTGTAAACATATAAAGAAATTTCTGAAGCATAGGTGTTCTGCCTTGTTACATAGGTAAATCCACCAGCTAATATTCCGCAAATCAGTCCTATAAGGATCATATATTTCAGTTTTGTCTTAATGATCCAAAGTATCTTCTCAAAATGTAAATTGTTAATGATTATCTTAAACATCTAACTTCTCCCAACTAGCAATAATAAAATCCATCAATACTTTTTCCATACCGGGTCAAATAAAATCCAGTTCTTTTAATCTCCCCAAAAACTCAAGAACTGCCTTTTCACATTCATCCTCTGACACATCGTACTCTGTCAAAAGCTTTTTTATGATCTCATCCACCGTTATCTCTTCCTGAATAAGATCCCATATATCATTTCCGGAACCCTTTATCATGAAATACTTACCGGAGTCAAAATCGATCATTACCTTTTCTCCTGAAAGGTCTGTAACATTGAGATCCTTTTTTAATTTAATAACATCATTTCTATTTATCGCCATGATATTCCCCTTAATACGCTCCCTTTCTCCTAAACAAAACTCCAACTGTTTTCAGTATTATCTGGACATCTGTTAAAATACTCCAGTTGTCTATATATTTCAGATCAAGCTCCACAACATCATCAAAATCAGTGATACTGCTTCTGCCACTTATCTGCCACATTCCTGTTATTCCGGGCTTAATGCTGATTCTTCGCCATTGTTCCCTCTTGTACTGTGATACTTCATCTAATGTAGGCGGCCTTGTGCCCACAACACTCATATCTCCCTTTAGAACATTAAAAAATTGTGGAAGTTCATCAATACTGGTCTTTCTAATGAACCTGCCTACCCTTGTGACTCTTGGATCATCCTTTATCTTAAACATGAACCCGTCCATCTCGTTCTGCGATAGGAGTTCTTCCTTCTTTTCCTCTGCATCAACGCACATGCTTCGGAATTTATATATTTCAAAAGTCCTTCCGTTTTGACCAACTCTTTTTTGTTTAAATAAAACAGGGCCACTTGAATCCAGCTTTATTGCAATTGCTGTAATAAGCATGATTGGGGAAGTAATTATTATTCCAACAAGACTTACAAATATATCCATAAGTCTTTTCACAAGCTGCTCATAAGTATTAAGAGTTACTGTGTGATATGTGATAAGCGGATAAGTTCCGACTGAACTTACAAAACTGTTTGGTCTGTTCATAAGGTGATGGCCGTCAGCGTCTATAACCACTTTGACTGTGACTCCCATCTCAAGACAGATATCTACATACTCATGGATCTGCGCCAGATTATCATCTGTATGCTGCATGAAATATATCTGATCAATCTCATAATTTCTGATAATATTTTCAAGCTCTGACAGATTTCCCAAAACATTGAATACTCTGTTTTCTAGTTCTCCTTTTTCCAAAATGTATCCGACATTTTCTATCTTCATGCTTGTCTTATTAAGGAAATAGTTAAACTTCTCAAACTCTTCAAAAGTACCAACGTAAGCAGCTCTTGGGGCCTTATAGGTGGTTGTTACCATCTGAAGGAATCTGCTGACTATCATATTCAGGCAAATAGCAATGTATGTGAATAAAAGATAGTGAAAATGGAATTGCCTTGCTCCAGGTCCGGGATTATAAACATACATAAATACTATTGTTGTAATTGATGCCAAAAACCAGGACTTTGTCAGTATCTTCCAGAATCTGTCCATATAGAAAAACAATGTGACATTATAAATCCTGGCCTCTTTATTAGCCAGGATATATACGACTCCAAAGACAATAACAAGGGCAAAGCATTTAAGATATGTACTTTCTCTTAAATAGTTGCCATAAACCATCTTTTCAATGAAGTACACGACTGATATCAAAAAGATATCTATGCACATCTGTATAGCATTTGTATTTGCTCCCTTATTCCTACGATTCATACTTCTCCAACCCTTAATCAAACATTCCCATGAAATTCAGAATTATGTCCTCTATATTTCCACCCTTTACTACGTAAGGTTTAAAATCATAAGTCTTTGCTTTTTCAATATAATCGCCAAGCTCATCAACATTTTCGCAGCTAAGCACGCATCCTTTTGATGAAAAAGCATTCGCTATCTCTCCCTGGTGGTCATCCACGTGTTCTCCAAATCTGCTCTGCCTTGGAACTACTATTACAGGCTTTTTGGCATTGGTCCCGGTAATTATGGTGCCTACACCCGCATGTGTGATGAGTATGCTGCATTCTGATATATTTTTTGCATATTCTTCAGAATCAATAAAGTCGACATACTTACAATTTTTAGGCTTATAAGTTGAAGAGCCTATCTGAATAAAAAACTCTTCTCCAACTGTATTATTCCCGGCAAGCTCATCAACCGCCTTAACTAGTCTGTTCATCTGAAATTTTTGTGTTCCAAGCGTAACAAAAATCAAGACAACACCCCCCACGATGCAAATTTAGAATATTTCGCCACCAAGCATTGATTTTGGATAATTTTCAAGCATATCTTCCCACTGAACCATGAAAAGATCTGACAGGTTATATACAAGCTTTCCTGTCATTGACGGATGGTTAACTCTTGCAAAAGACTCTACATAAATTACCTTAATTCCCAAGAGCTTACCTACAACACAGAATGGATACGCTATAAGAGCACCTGTTGTGATGATAAATTCAGGTTTTTCTTTAAGTAATATCTGTATTGTCCTAAGGAACAAATAAGCAAACTTAATAGGAAACTGCGCCTGCTTTCTATTCATTTTGGGGACATAATAATGCCTGTTACAAAAGTCCTTCACTTCAAAATCACTTTTTTCTGTAACAAGAAAACAATCGTATTTTTTTTCTATTTCTTTTAATCTGGAAATTTCCTCCAGGTGACCACCTGAAGACGCTACGAACGCAACTTTAGCCGTACTTTGACTCATACAAGTCCCCTCCCATTAAATAAGAAAATAAAAAACCGTTAAAAAATCCCAAATAGTACTGTTTTTCCACCCTTGAAGTATTGAATGATCCGCCCTACAGAAATGAATCATTATTCATTTCTATCAATTCTGTAATACTTCTTACAATACTGTTACAAATTATAACGCCATTTTAATCATAACAGCTATCATAATTCGGTATTTTTTTGTAATTTTATAATTTTTTTATAATTAGAAAAAAGGGCTATGTGCGCATATTTTCCACACATAGCCCTTAAATCGTGCATTTACGAATTAGTTCAACTTTTCAGTTTCCCTTTTTATAAGTTCAACAGAAATCTCTTGTAATTTTTTGTCTGTTAAAGTGTACCTTTTCTTAAACCAGAAAATTGCAAATACAAGACCTGCAATAGGAATAAGTGTCATGGTCATTCTAAGCCCCATCTTCTGAGCAGTTTCTACTCCAAGTGAGTAATCAATTTTTTCAGCAGTTTCCTCAACATCCTGTGAAAGTGCAAGGACCTGAAGTGCTAAAGATGCAATAAGAGCTGAGATTCCGGAAGCAAGCTTAACTACAAATGTCTGCATTGAGAAAATAACAGATTCATCGCGGCGCTTGTTCTTAAGATCACCGTAGTCAACAGTATTTGCAAGAAATACAGTTGTTATAACAGCAAGCATACCATTTGCAGCAAAGATAAAGAATCCAGGTACAAATAACAGGAACACATTGCTCATAGATGTTGAAGCCAGAACAAGAAGTGAAATGTATCCTGCAATAGCCATTCCAAGGCTGACATAGTATATCTGAATTGATGAAAAGAACTTTCTAAGGAATGGATACAAAAGCATCATTGCAAGTATCTGGATTCCACCTCCAAAAGTAGAAAACAGTGTATAATCGCCTCTCCAGCCGGTTCCACCAAAATCATATTTAAAGAAATAGATAACAAGGTTTGATGTAATATAAATTGAGCAGTTAACTATTACAATTGCTACAGTTACTGCCATAGCCTGGTCATTCTGGATAAGAGCCTTGAACATCTCTCCTATTGAAGCTGACTTCATATCTGTTGTAGCTTTCTCTTTTACATTGATGCAGCAGATAACTGTAAATAATACAAAGAGGACTGCTACAGCTATTGAAAAGTAGGAAAAACCGATTCTTTCAACTTCTCTGTCTGAGATTCCTGCAGGTCCAAAGGTTCTACCAAGAGCAGATACTGACATTACTGTGATGATAGTGATAACAGCAGATCCAACTCCGGCACAGGAACGTGCAAGTGTCGTAAGACCTTCTCTCTCTTTTCCGCCTTCAGTAAATGCAGGGATCATTGACCAATATGGGATATCCATCATTGTATAGGTAACACCCCAAACTATGTAAGTTACAGCAGCATAGGCTACAAGTCCACTTCCTGAAAGAGTAGGCGGAGCTGAGAACATCAGATAAAGAACGATTGCATTTGTAATTGTTCCAATAAGAAGCCAGGGTCTGAACTTACCCCAACGAGTCTTGGTCTTGGCAACTATCGCTCCCATGATAGGATCGTTAAACGCATCAAATACTCGTGCCACCATAAGGATAACACCCATTGCAGCAGCACTTACCCCTAAAATATCCTGAAAATAATAAAGTACATAAGATGCTGAAAGCATGTATACCATGTCTTTTCCCACAGCACCCAGTCCATAGGACGCCTTCGCAGCCCCTGACAATTTTGCTTTTTCCATTAGTTTTTACCCTCCTTAAGCCTTATAGCAAGCTCAACAACTTTTTTTGCTCCGTCATAAATTCCCATTTTCTTGTTAAGGACTATGCTCTCACACATCTCATTTAAAAGATCAGTTCCAAGGAACTGGTCCACCATCTGAAGGATATGCGGTATATCTCTGCACTCAAGTGTACCATCACCAATTTCTGCTGAATGGATTGCTCCCCACATCTCATGTTTACCAACTCTCTTTATAAAGAGCTTTGGAACAGGATAAAAGGCCAGTTCACTTGGCTTTGTAACAAGTACATCGCAGCTTCTCATGAGAAGATTTGTTGCGTAAACTGCCTCAAAAATATTCTTGTGATAAAAACCATGGATTCCTGTAATAAGATTTGAAGGATCTAAAGCTTTTTCTGAAAACTCAAGCGTATCCTTCCAGTTATCCATATGCTCTGTAGCAAGAGCCTTCATGCCATCTATCTCGGCTACAAGCTCATCCCAAACGTTTCTGTAATCACCGACATTAACGTAGAGAACAGCCTTTCCATCTTTTATACTTGGGATCAGGTGCTTTATGATCTCTGCAAATATCTCTTTCTGTGCTCCTGCTCCGCCGATAGTCAAAAGAAATCTCATAGGATCGCCATTTTTCTTTCTGGCAATTCTCATATCACAGTCTTTTTCAATATTGGATACAAGCTCATAGTCGATATAATGTCCTGTATAAACAAGAGCGTCCTTTGGCATAGGCTTTGACACACTCTTTTTATTCATTCCATTGAGTACACGATAGCCCATATAAGCATTCTTACATTGTATTGTATGAACTGAGCCTTCAGATAAGTGAAGAGCCATTGGCCAGTTATCCGGAATAGCATTAACTACATATTTCATTCCTGCGTGAACTGCTGCCTGTGCAGGCCATGCATGAGTTGCAATAACAGGAATATCCTTAGGCACATTTTTATATACAGGTGCCATGAGCTCTGCATTCTTCTGATCCTTGGCGTTATATGAAAGAGCTCTGAATCCCTCATAGTTCATAGGTTCCCAGACAAGCTTATTGAAAATTGGGTTCTTGCTGAGTCTTGATCCAAGAGAATACAGGTCGTTCTGAGCACCAATAACCTTGGTACAGGTTGTCTCTTTATATGAATTAAGATCCATCCAGTATGGGGTATATCCGAGATGATGGGCATATGATGCCATTGCCATTGAGATTCTGTAATGGCCAAATCCCATTCTTATATTTCCAACAATGATTCCGTTTTCCCTGTCCATCTCCGAAACAGGAGCCTTAGATGAAACTTCAACATTTTTAACCCCAAGAAGCGGGCCGATAACATCATTGTCTACAACATCAAAGCCGTAGTTGACATTTGAATCATCACCGTATTTCTTTATATAGCTTTTCTTGGACTTAACCGATGATCTGTAATCTTTATCACTGATCACATTACCAAAAATAACTTTAGATTTTTCAGTCATAATCTTCCCTTTTCTGCCACTAAAAAGAGGCTTCTTATATACTAATAACATTTATTTACCATTATGGAAACCATTAATGTGCATTACAGTTTCCATATCTTAATAGTATACAAAAAAGCCCATTTCTTCAAGAAACGCTTTTTACAATTTTAGTATTCTCTATTTGTGCAAATTTACCCCAGCGTAAGGAAAAATCTAGATTACAGCCACAATAGAGAGTTGCCTGTTTGTAGCAAGATCGACGTAAGTATCACCGCACTTCACAACAGGCCTTGCCAAATGATTGGGATTTACAAAGATAATATCTCCGGTCTTACCGTTATTTAACATTACTCTATTGGCTATAAAAGTATTAACAATATTACTAAGGAAGGTCATGATGGCATTGGGATCATATTTATCAATTCCCTCTTCCTCAAACTGCTCGATCACTTCAAAGGGACAGATCTGAGATCTGTACAATTTTTGAGAAGTCATTTCATCATAGACGTTAGCAACAGTTACGATTGATGCTATCTCATCTATCTGTTCATTTTTCAGATGGAATGGGAAGCCTGAACCATCCCTGAGTTCATGGTGCATCAAAACACAGTTTTTGATATGAACATCAATATCCTTGTCTTTAACAAGCTCATACCCCTTTACCACATGTTCATTCATGGTCTTCTGCTCAAAGGGTGTAAGAGGAGTAGTTTTAGTAAGAAGTTCCGGTGGGAGAAGCACTTTCCCAATATCATGCAATAGACCACCTGCTGTAGCAAGATGTATCTTTTCCTTGGGAAGTCTCATCCATGTAGCAAGGGTATTGCATATCAAAGATACATTAAGGCTATGCATATATACTGCATCGGAATTATCCCTAAGGTTATGGAGCATATCAAAAACGCCTGCTGTTCCACCAGCTTCAACAAAGAGATGATAAACAGGTTCTGTAAGCTTATCGACATCAAGAGGCATAGTATCATTAGCAATCATACGAAAAGACTCTTCAAGCTTTTCAGCGTTCTCTTCAAGATGCTGTTTGAATCTAATGAACCCTTCGGAATTCTTTAGCTTCTCTGAATAGGAAAGCTCTGCCATGGGCTTTATTGGAACAGATTTAGGAACAGGTTTAACCTCATCCTCTATAAAAATATTATAAAGAGAATGTGACTTTATCCTCTCGATACCCTTACTGTCCAGCACTGTTCCCTTGGGAAGAACAAGCCTGTCATCAATGGTATAGATATTTTCCGAAACCACCATTCCGGGTTCAAGTTTGTTAACAGATATCAGCTTCATAAGCGCCCCTTTGAAACGTTTATAATAATACTATATATAGTGTATCACATTTTCACGAAAGTCGTTTTATTTCTGCTGTCGGGCAGGCTTTATTGATCGCATTTTCATATTCTTCAATCTGTGATTCTTCTTTATCATAAAAAGCAACTATATATTGACCTACTGTATACTGAATATTGACGTCATGTGCATCAGTTATTTCTTTTATAACCTGCCTATACTGATCTTCATATCCCAAAGGTTTTACAAAAAGTAACTGATACTGTTTTCCCTTCTTTTCCATAAGTTTCATAACATAACATAGCATTCTGACATGAGAAGGGTTGAGAATATTTTCTTTTCCAAGCAAAAGATCACTTTGAAGCTTTGTCTCAAGAAGCCCAGAATTCTTTTTACCTGATATCCCATTATCCTTAACATCATTTAGGGTAACAGCGCTTATCTCTTTATCATCTAAAAGGCCTACAAATATATCTACCAGTAAAGGATCAAACTGCGTACCGGCACCATTAACAAACTGCTCTCTTACTTCTTCGTCTGTCAGCCTGTTTCTGTACACACGATCAGAAGTCATTGCGTCGTAGCTGTCTGCAATAGCAAGTATTCGAGCAACCAACGGGATATCAGTGTCAGAAAGGCCATCAGGATAACCTTTCCCATCAAATCTCTCATGATGATATCTTATTCCGTCCAAAAGAACTTTCATGCCCTCTCCAAGAGTATTCATGATCTCATACCCTATTTCTGTATGTTTTTTCATCAGACTATATTCTTCATCATTTAGTTTACCGGGTTTATTGAGGACATTATCTGCAACCCCTATTTTTCCAATGTCGTGAACAAGCCCCACATAATGAATTGTTAATATATCTTCCTCGCTAAAGTCATAGTCTGCAGCCATTTCTCTTGCAAGTCTCTCGGCATATAAGCCCACACGCTCAGAATGCCCTCCTGTGTACTCATCTCTGGCATCGATGGCACTTGCGATGGTCTGTATGGTATTTATAGTCATGGAGATGCGGTTCTTTTCAGTATTTCTGTAAAGCTTTATCTCATCATAAAGTGTCTGGATGACAGTTGCCGCCATCAAAAGCAAAAGCCCCGTACATATACGAGCACCAAATGAACTGAACATTCCAAAATGATAGCCTGCAAATTCAATAATTGCCGAGAATATGAAAAATATCATACCTACAGTCGTTATATGATATTCTCTGACTCTTTTTGTTCTGATATCAATAAAGATATTTACGATAGAGACAATTGCACAGACTGCATTTAATACCTGGGAAATGGCCATGGTCTGATACAAATCAAAAATTCCTCCCATGGTCAAAAGAATGTTTATAATGATCTGTCCAAGGACAAGGCCTTCAAGCACAAGATATCTCTTATGATAAACTCTGTGCTGCACCTCATCAAAATACATACATGACAGAGCTCCTATAAGTTCCACAAGGAAATAGGAAAAATACCTTGATAATGAGGGTCTATGGAAAATGAACTGTCTTAATGTAGACTCGCTAAGAACCCACAGCGTGATATTCATCATGAGAAGTCCCAGATTTTTGGTTGCTCCAACTCTAAATGAATTTCCAAAAAACAGTGACGTCACAAACAAAACTGCTCCAAGAGCACAAACTATTATGGCGCTGATATTAACCCAAAGTCCATTTTTAATGACCTTGAACCAGACATTATTACCATAGCTTATACTCATGTCATTTACTATTCTGTTTGTTTTGAATTTAACTACTACTCGTATTTCTTTTCCGGAATCGGAAGAATACAAAGTAGTAACAAGATACGCACTTGGGATGTAGTATGACATGTATTCCATGGATTCGGTAGAATACTCACTTCTAAGTTTTCCATCCACATACACGTAAACATCTTCCATATTAGATCTGACCATAAGGCTCATTCCATTATTAAGGAGCCTTGGCAGTGTATTGACGATTGTTATCTTATCACCATATTCAGAAGGCACTACCCAGGGGAGTTCTATCTTTTCACCTGAATCATCTCCAGAAATTGTCCATCCCTGATTAAAGCTGTCCGTATCAAAGGACCCCATATAGGCTTCATCAGCATCCCTGCGGTCAAAAAAAGCAATACCCATGGTAACTATTGTCAGTGCTAGCACAAACAATAGCCCTATGCTGATAAGGTTTTCCAATATTTCGCTGGACTTATATCTGAGATTTCTCTTCATCAGTCTGCTCCGATGGTACTTTTGCGTTTTCCCTGATGACTTCGGTCACATTTCGCACCTTGATAAGATACCCTATTGACCATTTCTTGCTGCTCATAAGCTTTGCTATTTCATATCTGTAAATCTGCCCCTTATACCCATAAGTCTTTACCGGGGTCTTTTTTGTGGTATTCTCTTTTACATAATCCATAAGCGGTTTTCGAAGGAATGTATTAAACCGCCCTCCATTACCCGGAATCTTTTTTTCAAGCTCCCATTTATCAAGCTCAGGGAAAAGAACTTTCGCATAGTCATTACATCCCATATACTTTAGCTTTCTGCTAAAAATAATGTATCCTGTACTATTTATCTCATCCTCAAAAATATCCTTGTTATTGTAAACGGAATACACTGATATTCTGATAAGTGGCACCATGATTACAGCTATGGAAAAAGTCAGGAAAATAGGGATAAGCTCAAATTCAAGATGTATGAATTTCTCAACAAGATATACTCCTACAACAAGCATATCCATAAAAAGAATGATGTTGACATTAGTTCTGCTGACTACAGTCTTCCTACTAAGAGAATACATGCAGACTACGATACCAGCCGTAGTATAAAGAAGCAAAAAAACTAAGAAAACTGAGTGCATCGGGCCATAAGTCTTAATAAGATAAGCACCACCGCCATCTGTGCTATATTCTACAGTTTTATAGAAGATATCAGATTTTCCTACTGTACTTACAGTAAGAAAGATAACAATTTGAACTGCATACAAAATCGAGCTTACAATCTTGGGAACAAATATGTGACAGATATTACAAATAATAAGAAAAAGAACTGTTGGCGCAAAAATACCAATAACGTAAGACATAGTATTAGAAAGGATTGCTTCCTCAAGATTCTGCGAAGAGTATAGCGCATAATAACCACCATTACCTACTGCTACTACAGCAATAAGTAAGATAAGATTGACATCTATCGCTTTCTCATAAGCTACTATAAACAGCAGCATCACAAGTGCTATACAGAAACAAACCAGATATATCATGTATACCTCATTTCAATCATGAGTTGACGCGCTTCTGTTATCATTTTATCGATAGTACTTTACTATTATAACATATATCCCTTTAAATGTATGCACAAAGCGCGCGTTTACACTCAAAAAATCACTTGAATATCCATGATACCTATGCTAAACTAATAAAGCTGTGTCAGTTAGATGATTCAGCCCTATATCAGCCGGCATGTCGGAATGGCAGACGATGCAGACTCAAAATCTGTTGTGGGTAACCACGTGTGGGTTCAAGTCCCACTGCCGGCACTAAATTTAAGAAGACAAAGCTCTTTACTTATGAGTCTTTGTCTTCTTTTTTATTGTTTTTTCAAGAAGTAATCAGCTTACTATTTCTCAAAACGCAGTAGTCATAGCCATCTTCTTCATAAAGATCAAAGACTCCTTCAACCACCACTTCATCCCCTACTTCAGGGTAGTCATCTGGATATGAATACTCTTCAGTTAATTCAAACTCTATTCCCTGTGAGCAGCAGGCTGTTGCATCCATTATGATGCAGGCAAAATAGCGCTTACCCTTAGCCTGATCATAATAATCAGAATAAAATCCCTCCATCCTTATGGTCTGACCTATAAAGTTTTCAGGGTAGTACATCATATTGTAGACCTGTCCATACACCATGGTGCTTGAAAGTGCTGTGAGATCTATATCGACTCCTTCAATGCTGCTTAAAGAAATACTATCTGATACTTCACTATCCATCACCTGATATGGATATAAAGCTGCATAGCTATCACTTGTTGCAGCAGCTGACGCTTCACTTAGAGTATCCTGACTAATGTCTGCTGATTCTGATGTTTTCTCTTCAAGAACATCCATAACTGATGGGCTTGGCGTTACCACCGCTATCTTTTCCTTACTGGTTTCAGAGCTGCTCTCATGAGAAGTCTCCCCACATCCCATTAGGACAAGCGAAAAGGTAAGAATAGCGGTCACAATATATCTTATATTCTTCATGCTTTTCCTCCCTCTATTTTCCCGATAATATAGCAGACTGCAAAAGCCAAAACATCAGCTGCTACAATTGTCGATCCAACCGGCGTACCTGCCAGAATAGATACTATAAGTCCAACGAGCGCGCAAGCTACTGATAGCAATGCAGAAAATACAGTAACACTTTTAAAGCTCCCAAATACCATCATTGCTGACAAAGCAGGAAAAATCACCAGAGCTGATATCAGAAGCGATCCCACAAGATTCATAGCAAGTACGATTATCACAGCTATCATTACCGCAAGGATCAGATTATACTTTTCAGCTGCAACTCCTGTAGCAGCCGAAAAGTTTTCATCGAAGGTGATCGCAAAAATTCTGTTGTAAAGATATATAAACAAGCCAAGTACCACAAATGACAGCACCGCACAAAGCACAACTTCTCCTAGTGTAAGGGTAAGTATTGATGTGGATCCAAAAAGGGTACTGCACACATCGCCGGATAAATTGGAGGAAGCAGAAAATACATTCATCAAAAGGTATCCAAATGCCAACGCTCCAACAGACAGCATTGCTATTGCCGCATCCCCCTTTATCCTGGTGTTCTTGCCATTTTTCAAAAGAAGTATCGCACTAACTATTGTAACCGGCAGGATCAATATCATTTTGTCTGTAAGTTTTAGCACTGTAGCTACAGCCATCGCTCCAAAGGCCACATGAGAAAGGCCATCGCCGATGTATGAAAACCGCTTTAAAACCAGCGTCACACCAAGAAGTGATGATGAAAGAGCAATTAAAACTCCAACGATTATTGCATATCTCACAAATGGATACTGCAGGTAAAAAACAAGCTTATCAAGCATTTCTATACTCCTCTCCACCAAGAAAATATCTGCCCACATTACTTTCCAGATATTCAGCCTTTGTTCCAAAGAATACTTCTTTTCCGATATGGAGTATATGAGAAGCATATTTTACAGCTGATGTAATATCATGTGAAACCATTATGATAGTGATTCCATCTTTGTTTAGCTTATCAATCTCCGCATACATTTCAATTGTCACTTTTGGGTCCAAGCCGGCTACTGGTTCATCAAGCAGTAATATCTTTTTAGTGGCACAAAGAGCTCTGGAAAGGAGGACTCTTTGCTGCTGTCCTCCAGACAACTCTCTATAGCAGTGGTCTTTTAAGGCATAAATTCCCATGCGCATCATGTTATTTTTGGCAATTTCTTTTTCTTTTTTGCTATAGAAAGGTCTAAGCCCCATTTGTCCTACAAAACCAGATAAAACTATCTCCTCTACAGTCGCTGGAAAGTCTCTCTGTGTCTCGCTCTGCTGCGGAAGATAACCTATTTCATTATGCTTTAGCCCGTCACCAAAAAGTATCTGTCCACCTTTAGCTCCCTGTAGACTTAACAGTGTTTTCATAAGAGTCGTTTTGCCGGTTCCATTTTCTCCGACTATACATAGATAATCCCCTGTATCCACATTAAAATTAAGCCCCTCAAGAATTATATTAGAATCATATCCAAGTGACAGATCCTTAATAGTTAGTAATGACATTGTTCCTCCAAAAAATCAGTTAAGTGCTTCCTTTAGCACTGTAAGATTACTTTCCATAATAGAAAGATATGTCGCTCCGCCTTCAACGTCCTTAGAAGTTGTTGACTGCATCGAATCCATGGTAAGGATCTTCTGGGCCTTATCTTTTGTATTACTCTTTATTGTTTCTGCTATCTTCTTATCGCTGCTTTCTATTGTCATGATGCTTGTAAGACCAAGTTCATCAACTTTACCTGCTAGAAATGTAATGGTTTCAAAACTTGCTTCCGTCTCTGCAGAGCATCCGACAAATGCTGCATAATATGACAGATCATAATCATCAACAAAATATCTGAATGGGAATCTGTCTCCAAAAAGAAGTGTCTTTTTTGATGCATTGCTTACAACCGCCTCATAGTTGCTATCCAGCTCTTTTAGTTTAGCTTCATAACTTTTGTAATTAGCCTCATAAACAGCTTTATTTTCTGCATCTATCGCAACGAGTGCATCTTTTATTGCTGCGCAGATTTTCTCTGCCTTATCAAGTGATAACCATACATGCTCATCATATTCTATTTCGTCTTCCTCATGCTCATGGCCATCGCCATCTTCATGCTCTTCACCTTCCTCATGCTCATGACCGTCGCCGTCTTCATGCTCATGATCGTGCTCATCTTCAGCTTCCATTCCTTCAACAATCTCCTCTTCTTTTACGTCTGTTCCAAGGATTTCAAGGAGATTTAACACCTTCATGTCCGGATTAACAGCCTCTTTTAAAGCATCATCCACCCACTCATCAGATTCACCGCCGACATATATAAAAAGATCACAGGTTGAAATCTTCATGATATCTTCAGCTGTAGGCTGATAACTGTGAAGATCAACGCCATTATCGAGAAGCATTGTAATTTCAGCTCCGCCAGGGTTAGCACCCAATATTTCTTTTACCCAGTCGTACTCAGGGAAAATTGTTGTGACGATCTGTATGCTCTTAGAATCTGCATTTCCTTTTGCAACTTCACTATCGGAAATATCTGCTGAAGCAAAAGCTCCTTCAGATTCCAATACAGCATTGTCTGATGCTGTATTTCCGCACGCAGAAAGTGTGCTTACCGCTAAAACAGCAGCACAAAAATAAGAGAGTAATTTTTTCATAACCTTCATCCTCTTTTCAATTAGTAATATTTAGTTGTAAGTTTTAAATTGGAATTGGAAATGAATTGCCTTAATTATTAAGGCGAACCTTCTGAGACACTAATGTGTCATAAGAAAAATCTTCAGATATATCTTCAACAAGCCTTACAGCCAGCGATACTATTGCAATTGCTGTAAAAAGAAATACTATACCGGTAGAAATCTGATTAACAAATGCCTCGCACTCAGCAATATACTGACATATAGGGCAATCCTCACCGGTACAGTCATGCTCATATTCATGAGCAATATAAAAAGCAGAAAAAAGCACACCAAGAATAAGGGCTATACAAACTATAGCCGCAATACCCTTTTTCAAATATTCAAATGAAGATCTCTCTCCACCAAAACTCATGCCTTTTCTCCGCTTTCAAAATTTCTTTTAAATACTATTCCACTGAACTTTACAAGTCAAGCAAATTATAGATATAGATAAAAAAAATCATTTACACATGTTGCATACAGCTTACATCATATCTTTAAAAAGATAGTATGCAAGCACATGAAGTGACTGTTTGAAATCACCCTCAAATATTCTTTGCTTAAGCTCTTTTTCTGATAAAGTCAGAACATTTAAAAACTCAGTATCATCAAGATGCTGCCCGGTAACCTTCCTGCAATTTGTTGCAGCATAAATATGGACATTGCTGTTTGATAATGTGGCATTGGCAGGCGTTGTAAGAAGATGTTTCCAGTTATCAGAAACATAGCCTGTCTCTTCCTTAAGTTCCCTCTTTGCAGCCTCAAAGGCATCTTCCTCCGAAGCAACTATATTCTTACTGGTAATATAAGGAACATCGCTCTTTTCCTTATACTCTATCGCTCCGGCAGGGAACTCGCTCGTTACCTCATCTATTCCGTGCCTGTACTGACGGACGCAGATAAAATCTCCATTTTCATCAGTAGCAACAATAAGCGAAAAACTATGTTTGGAATAATTATAGACAGGGCCTATTACTTCTCCATTTGGAAGCTCATAGTCATTTCTTCTGAAATCTATCCATTCATCCTGAACAACATGCTCTTCCTTCTTTAATCTCCAAACTAAATTGCTATTATCTTCCATAGTATTATTTATGATTTACATCCTCAATTTATTTCTTTTTTATGCTTTCTCAACTTGAATTCTGACCATTTATCTGTTAACAAGCATCAATCATTAACAATAACCTTGCCATTAAAGACGCACCTTGTGATTGCAAAATCATTTACACCCTTCCCCATTAACTTACGGCCATACAATTCAAGATGAATTTTCTTATCCTCAGTCATATATTCCTCTGACACTTCATCAAAAGAACTACTATCACATACTACCTTCTGAAAATCTCCGATGAACGCAGGCACTATAACTGATGCTATGGACATCCCTTGTCCCGGCCCATATATTCCTATTATCTCATGTAACAGTTTTGCTCTTAATTCGTCCATGTTTTTCACCTATCTCAAATAACAAGGAAGTTCTGCTCTCACTATCGTTCGCCAGAACAAGCTTCGATCACGGAAATCAAAGATTTCCTATCTCAGCTTTGTATAGCTTCAACGATATTAGGAAGCAGCTGCTTTTTGCGGGATACCACGCCAGGGAGCCTTGCACTGTCTCCGTCGATGTTTACTCCAAAAGCCGCATTAAGTGTGTGCTGCGCCTTTGCCCCTGCAAATACAACCTCAGAAGACTCACTGATAATATCTGTGAGCATAAAGAACAACATATCAAGTCCGTCATCATCTGCAACCTTTGAAAGCTCAGGTTTTATCTTTTCCTTGATATCTTCAAGTTCCTCAGCACTCATGGAATTGATCTGTCCAATTCCAATTGTGAGATCATCTACAGTAAACTTCTTGAAATCCTGATGAAGGATCTCTGTAGCAGTCTTGCCGCTAAGATTTGAGCCTGCATGGAACATCTCTTTTGCAAACTCCTCATAGTCAACTCCTGCTATCTTGGAAAGTTCCTCTCCTGCCTTCTTGTCGATATTGGTACACGTAGGAGATCTGAACATAAGTGTATCTGATAAAATAGCTGCAAGTAGAAGTCCAGCAATAGTCTTATTTATCTCAACTCCATATTCTTTGTACATAAGATAAATAATAGTACATGTAGAACCAAGGGGCTGATTTCTAAAGAATACAGGTCCTGCTGTCTCAATAGTGCGAAGTCTGTGGTGATCAATGATCTCCAGAATTTCAGCAGAATCAGCGCCGTTAACAGCTTGGTTCTTCTCATTATGGTCAACAAGAATAAGCTGCTTCTTTTTCGCACCAAGGAAATTCCTTCGGCTGATCATTCCGATATAGTGGTCATCCTTATCAAGAACAGGGAAATATCTGTGTCTTGTAGATGCCATAACTTCCTGAATGTCTTCAATATAGTCATCCATGTGGAAAGTAATCAGATTGTCTTTTTTCATAACATAAGAAACAGGCATACTCTGATTGATAAGTCTTGCCACAACGAATGTATCATGCGGAGTACAGATTATCTTGGTTCCATGGTCCTTTGCCTGAGTCTGGATAGTCTTGGCTACGCTTGCACCTTCGCAGACAATGATGCATCCTGCATTCATCTCAATTGCGCAAAGCTGCATGTCATATCTGTTACCAAGGATAACAACGTCGCCCTCCTCGATGACATTTTCCATCATATCGGGATTAGCAGCAGCTATAACTACCTTTCCTTTGGTAAGTGTATCCTCAATCTCACCAACAATAAGCTCTCCATCAAGAGTCTCAACAATGTTTTTATAAGATGTCTGAGCCATAGAAAGAATCTTTGGATCAATAACATCCATATATGTTTCAACGATATCATTAGTTGTTACAATACCTGTAAGCTCATCACCTTCTGTAACACACAGAGTAACTACGCTTGCATCTCGCATTTTTGACCAGGCATTCTTAAGTGACAGGTCATCCTTGATCCCATCAAGCATACGGATCTCCATGTCCCTTACCTGTGTTCTTACATCCTTTACATAGGCAGGAACCTCAACTCTAAAGTGAGATAGAACAAACTGAGTCTCCTCGTTCAGGTGTCCTGCTCTGCAGGCGATGTAATCATCTCCTGTTATTTCTCTTTTAAGATTTGCATAAGTAATTGCTGCACAGATTGAATCCGTATCAGGATTCTTGTGTCCGGTTACAAATACAGGTCTCTTTTGATTTGTCATATAATTTCTCCTAAATAAAAACCACTAACTCTTTATCCATAATAAACCATCAATATGCGTCTATGCAAACTGACTGTTATAAAGTTCATGATAAAAACCCTTTTTCTCCAAAAGCTCATTATGGCTTCCCTGCTCAATGATACGTCCATTTTTCATGACAAGTATCACATCTGCTTCTCTTATAGTTGAAAGTCTGTGAGCAACAATAAAGCTGGTCCTTCCACTCATCATCCTGTTAAATGCCTTCTGAATACGTATTTCAGTACTTGTATCGATTGATGAAGTCGCCTCATCAAGAATCAGCATAGGCGGGATGCTGAGCATAACTCTCGTAATGCAAAGGAGCTGTTTCTGTCCCTGAGAGAGGTTCCCTCCATTTTCTGAAATAACTGTGTCATAGCCTTCAGGCAGTCTTTTTATAAAGCTGTGCGCATGTGAAGCCTTTGCTGCTTCAATGATCTCTTCATCAGTAAAGCCGCTTCTTCCAAGGGTAATATTATCCTTTATGGTTCCACTACGTAGCCATGTTTCCTGAAGAACCATTCCGAAATTATCTCTTATCTGTCTTCTCTTTAAATCTTTTAAGTTAATTCCATCAATTGAAATAGCCCCTTCATCAACATCATAAAATCTCATAAGAAGATTAATTAGCGTACTCTTTCCGGCACCTGTTGGTCCAACAATCGCTACTCTCTGGCCTTTTCTCACATTGAGGTTCAAATCTTCAATAAGCTTTTTATTCTTGTCATATGAAAAGAAAACATTATTAAACTTAATATCACCGGAAGGCTCAAAAGTTTCAGGTGCTTTTGCACTGTCAGGAATCTCGGTCTTTTCTTCTATAAGGGCAAAAACTCTCTCTGCACAGGCAAGAGCGTTCTGAAGTTCTGTAACTACACCTGAGATTTCATTAAAGGGTTTAGTGTACTGATTGGCATAGCTAAGGAAAATAGTAAGTCCACCAACAGTCATGCCCCCTGCAATACAAGTAAGTGCTCCAAACAAAGCAACTGCCGCATAAACAAGATTATTTATAAATCTTGTTCCTGGGTTAGTCAGAGATGAAATGAAAGTAGCCTTTATGGATGTCTCCTCTAGTCTTTCATTTATGCTGTCAAAATACTCCATATTCTCATCTTCATGGGCAAAGGCCTTAACCACTGAAAGATTTCCAACCATTTCATCAACAAAGGATGTCTGATCAGACCTTGCCTCAGACTGGAGCTTAAAGAGATTAAAGCTCCTTGTAGCAATGAATCTTGCTACAAATAAAGAAAGAGGAGTCAAAACAACTACTACCAGTGCGATCTTAAAATTCAGATAAAACATGAACATTAAAGTTCCGACAATAGTTACAATGCCTGTAAAAAGCTGGGTAAATCCCATTAAAAGTCCATCTGAGAACAGATCAACATCAGAAATGATCCTGCTTACGATATCTCCTGTCTGCTTGGAATCAAGATATTCAAAAGGAAGTATCTGAAGTCTTTCAAAAGCTTCTTTTCTCACATCCCTTACAACCTGAAAGGTTATCTTGTTATTGGCCTTGTTCATGATCCACTGACAAACAGAAATAATGGCTATAGTCACGATCATCTTAAGCAATATGCCACCAACAATAGTAAAATCAACATTTCCTTTTCCAATAATATGATCAATTGCTCTTCCAGCAAGGATTGGTACATATAAGGACAAAAGAGCTGTTATCACTGCCAGCAACATTGATAAATATATCAAAAACTTATATCTTGCTGCATATCTGAGTACCTTTTTTAGTGTTCCCTTTTTCATACTGCACCCTCCTTTTTGTACTGAGAATCATAGATTTCTTTGTAAAGATCACAGCTTTCAAGGAGTTTCTCGTGTGTACCGATTCCTGCAAGACTTCCGTTATCAAGTACCAGTATCTTATCGCAGTCCCTTACTGCAGATGTTCTCTGAGAAACAATAAAGGTAGTAGGCGGATTGTCCATTCCTGCAATTGCTGCCCGAAGATTTTTATCTGTAAGATAATCAAGGGCTGACGCACTGTCATCAAGGATAAGGATCTCTGGCTTTCTCACAAGTGCTCTTGCAATTGTAAGTCGCTGCTTCTGTCCACCGGAGAAGTTCTTTCCTCCCTGGGCTACAACAAAGTCAAGTCCGTTCTCTTTTCCCTTTACTACTTCCTCTGCCTGGGCAATCTTAAGTGCCTGTCGAATCTCGTCGTCTGTGGCATCTTTTTTGCCCCACTTCATGTTATCTCTGATAGTCCCATGAAAAAGAACTGCCTTTTGCGGAACTATACCAATTCTTTCTCTGAGAGCTTCAAGATTATACTCTTTAACATTTAGTCCGTCTATAAGAACAGCACCTTCTCTGACGTCATAGAACCTTGGAATAAGATTTATAAGTGTGGACTTACCGCTTCCTGTTCCGCCAATTATGCCGATCCTCTCGCCTCTTTTTGCAACGAAGCTTATATTCTCGATGCTGTCTTCTGCATCCTTATGATAGCTCATGGATACATTGTCAAAGACAACATGTTCTTCCACATCTGAAAACTCTGTGACACTGCCATCTTCCATAGATGATCTGTATTCCATAAGTTCCTGAACTCTGTTTCCTGATGCGATGGCCTTAGTCATTGTAAGGATCAGATTGGCTAGCTTAATGAGCTCTACAAGAATCTGGAACATGTAGTTATATAGGGCAACCATCTCTCCCTGCGTAAGTTCACCAGAATCAACCAGAAAAGCTCCCTTATAGATCAAAAACACAACAGAAAGGTTAAGGATTGCATAAGTCACAGGATTCATAAGAGCTGTCACTGAGCCAACAAACTTCTGTAGTCCCATGAGCCTGTCATTATTCTGTTCAAAGTTTTCTTTTTCCCTCGCTTCAAGGCCAAAAGCTCTTATGACTCTTACGCCCGTATGGTTTTCTCTTGTAAGTCTAAGGAGGGTATCCAGTCCTTTTTGTATCTTTTCATACCTGGGGATGCTCCAGCCTGTTATGAAAACAACTACAAAGGCCAAAAGCGCGATTGTAACTACAAAAACAAGTGCCTGCCTGAAGTCGATTGTGAAAGCCATAGCCATGGCACCAAATACAACAAAAGGGGATCTTAAAAGAAGCCTTATTGTCATGTTGACACCCTGCTGAACCTGGTTCATATCGCTTGTCATTCTGGTTATCATTGCAGAAGTTCCAAGCTTGTCCATATCCGAATATGACAATTTCTGAATATTATCAAAAAGAGCTTTCTTTGCCTTTTTAGCAAAACCGGCTGCAGCTTTTGCTGCAAAAAACTGCGCTGTAACCGCACTGATACAGCCTACAAAGCACAGTAATATCAGTAAAAGGCACATCTTTATGACATAGCCCTTATCTCCACTTGCAATTCCCTTATCTATCATCGCCGCAATAACAAGCGGAACCAAAAGTTCAAATGAGGCCTCAAGAAGTTTAAATAAAGGTCCCAGTATTGTTTCCTTTTTATAATCTTTTAAATATATAAGTAATTTTTTCATTAGTTCTCCAACAAAAGTTAGTCTTAATCTATTTAGTAATTTATCCTTAATCCCTTTGGATAATGGTTTTTAAGCATACCACCTGCAGCTTTAGCCCAGCCAATGCTATAGCCGTCAGTTGTTATAAGTGCCCATCCCTTGCTGTCTTTTTTCACCTGACTATATGTAGAATCTGGTGTATCATCTGTAATCTTCATGGTCTGACCATTTAGGTAACTCTTTATCTCAGATCCATCAGAAGGGTAATCCTTACAAAGGCGTACATCGTCAGCTGTCAAAAACAGTGCCAAAGCATGAGAAGGCTCAAATCTATCCTTTTTAATTGTTCCAAGATGAAGTCCTCCTCTCATAACCTTAAGACCATTTACTGAAGGCATATCCTCCGGGCAAAGGTAGAGCTGATCACCGAACATGTACATGAGCCCGTAAAGACTCCTTCCACCTTCGAGGTTGCAAAAAATTTTTCCCCTTTTAATTTCAAAGGTCTTTTTATCAAAAGAAAGATCGTCTTTTACAAAAGCTTCAAAAACTTTAGTGCATTCAGGCTTTGCAGCTATATTTCTGCCTCCCGGCACATAGGAATTCGCATTTTCTCTGGTAAGTTCACCGTCTCTTTCAAGCACACATAAAAAATGCCCCTCGCCCTTTAATTTATGAGGCCATAATCTAAGAGAATTCAAAACTTCTTCTCTGCACTTCTCTGCTCTCACAGCATCAATCAATGAATACTTTTCATAAAGTTCATCAGAAATAAGCTCTATTCTTCCGTTTTCAATCCCGCCGGTTTTCTCCACTTTCACTGAATGAAAATCGGGATTATTGAAAAGAAATTCAAAGATAGTTTCTTCATTCTCATCAGCAGAAAAAGTACATGTGGAATACACAAGCCTTCCTCCCGGAAGAAGCATTTTGGCTGCATTTGACAGGATTTCTTTTTGCCTAACTGCACAGGCTCTGACATTATCAAGACTCCATTCATCGCCGGCATTATCATTTTTCCTGAACATTCCTTCACCTGAACAGGGCGCATCCACAAGTATCTTCTCAAAGTATCCTTCAAAAACCTCAGAAAGATGCGTGGAATCTTCATTGAGCACAAGGGCATTCTTTATCCCAAGCCTCTCCACATTAAGAGATAATATCTTGGCTCTGTCCCTGTTTATCTCATTGGTCACAAGAATGCCTTCTCCATTCATGTAAGAAGCAATCTGTGTAGTTTTCCCGCCGGGAGCTGCGCAAAGATCGAGTATCTTTTCTCCGGGCTTTGGATCAAGAAAATGAACAGGTGCCATGGCGCTTGGCTCTTGAATATAATAAAGACCAGCCTCATGATACGGGTGCTTACCGGGCTGAGCATCATCATAGTAGAAACCCTTTTCTTCCCAGGAAACTTCTGTTTTTATGTATGAAAGTTTAGACTTTAAATCTTCTTTATCGCATTTAAGCGTATTTACCCTTAAGGAGTGATATCTCTCATCATTGTCAAAAGAGCTAAAAAAGTCCTCAAACTCTTTTTCTCCAAGATATGATTTCATTCGTTCTTTAAAATCTACAGGAATCACAATAAGAACCTCCACAAAAACTCTATGGCTATACTAACAGTTTTTTTCATTAATCACAAATCAACATCAAAAGAAGCTGATGCTAAATGCACCAGCTTCTTTCGGATTTTATGAGATTTTATAATGGATCACACTTCATCATTCTCTTTCTTTTTTCCAAAGAAGAGAAGTGAAATTGCAATTCCCGCAGCTATTACAACAACCAGCACTCTCATGCCTTCATTTGTCGCATCCTCTGTAGCCGCCCTTCTTGCGCCAAGTACTGCTGCGCCTGAAGTAGCTTCTTCTCTCCTTGCTCCAAGTACTGCTGCTACCGGGCTAGGAGGAACTACTGTTGTGGTTGTTGGTGGATCCGGATCTGGGTCTGGATCTGAAGGTGGATTGTCTCCGCCGCCAAGTGGTGTAACTGTAAGTGTACCGTATTCCTGAGTAATAATATAATTTGATGCCTTAGTATTACTCTTTAATGTGTAGGTGTAGTCATTTCTTACTGACTGTGTCTCTGTTGCAGAACCTACAAGTGATCCGGTTATATCATAGTCAGCTCCTTCTCCAGGAACGAATCCCTTATTGGAATCCTTATCTACAACATATTCTGTCTCTGTTACATGTTTTGCTGTAAGAGGTGTTCCGTCATACTGCTTGCTTGCTGTATCAGAAAGCATAGTAACTTCTCTCTCTCTTACATGTAGCCATCCAATAATGTCTTCACCAGTCTTGATTTCAGGGTTAACATTATACTTTTCTGTTTCGCCCTTTATGCTGTCAATCTCTATTTCTACTACCTGAGTAAGATCAATTTCCTCACCATTTATAGTAGTTACTATAGTCATTCCGGAATAGTCAAGAACGATAGGATAATGACCTACATCCATTCCTGCTCCGCCATGTACATAAAGATTGTCAACAGTAATATCAAGCCCTGCAATATTTATTGTCTCAGCCTTTACCTTGATCGGATCTCCGGGCTTATCTGCAGCATGGGCAACTAAGGTTCCAGCGTTAAGAAGGCTCGATGCACCATTTTTAAGGGCTTCGATAATTTTCTGAAGAAGTGTCTGCTCATTTATATCACCTTCGACAGTCACATGCACTTCCATTATAGCCTGCTGCGTTGTGCCATCGTATATTACGTATGTATCACGACCTGTACCATCAGCTTTTGCCTTTAATTTGATCTTTAATTTAATCTTCTCATCAGGAGGAGTTATTTCAAGATCTCCATATTCTCGCTCAATTTTATAGTTTTCTTCAAGTGTTTTTTCTTGTAATGTGTAGTTAAAAGTATTAGCTTTTTCGACTTTCTTTATAGCAAGAAGCTTGCCTGTAAACTCAGTGCTTGCTGCCACTATACCTTCATTTGCCACAAAGCCTTCACCTTTTTCTTTATTGAAGGCAGTTGCAGTAATATCTCTTGCATACTTCTCACCTGCTGCATAGCGCTCATCAGCAGTAAGATAAGTACCATCAAATTTCTTTGAAAGACTCTTTGAAGTAAGTGTAACAGTTCTTGGCTTAATTGTAAGTGTACTGTTATGAACAGTAACCTTTGTCTTTTCGCCATTAATAGTTACTACTTCACTATTACCATTAACAGTAAATGTATATTCTTTGTCAGTAGTCTTATCCTTGATAGTTACCTTAGTAATTTTGTTGTTAAGATTGCTTGTGTCGCTTACATTCTTAACTTTTCCATTTGTTTCAATGGCCGTTACTTCGTAATTAGGATCATCACTTGTCTGTTTAAGGATTTCGTTGTTTGTATGATCTGTTCCATCGTAGAACCATTCATCATCCTTGGCCCATACTTCGATGTTTGCATCAAGAACGCCATCCTTCTTCCACTGAGCATAAAGAGTTACCTTTTTGCCAACTGTAATTATTTCATTCTCAGCAACAGCTTTTGTTTCGCTCATATACTTAGAAGTATAATAATATGTATTGTTATCTATTATTCCATCTGACTCATAATCATCAGGATCAGTACTCCACCCGACAAATGTATATCCATCTCTTGATGTGCTAAATACATTTCCATATGTCTTGATAGTATAGTCAGTAAAAAGTATGACCTTATCAGTAACATCCGGATCCTTGCCTGTATAATTTGCATCATAAGTCACTGCACTGTTAACATATCCATCTATATGAAGTGCATCATACTGCTTTTTATAAACATACCAGCATACATCATCAGGTATAAGGCCAAAGCCTTCAAATTCACTGTCAAAATACTTGGCTATCAAGGAAGAATCTGGATTCTTTGTAATATACTTATCAACAAGTCCTGTTGTGTATGGGATTCCATTTGCATATTTAAGGTCCCATAAATTTCCACCAGGAATTCTATAAAATTCTTTATCAACCCCATCCCTTAATTCCTTAGGAATATCTGCAAGCTTTACAGCCCTTCCAAGCCACTTGGCATTTGTATCACCATGAGAACCTCCTTCAGGATAATAGACCCCTGAATTTTGTCCAACTGAACTATCAGGCAAGTCATTACCGGTTATAAGTACATAAAAATAGACAAGATCATCATCCTTCAAGCTTTCTTCGCTTGCGTACAAAAAGTATAATTCTGGAGTCCCACTAACTCCCCACATATACTCATTTGTTATATTTTCACCTTCATATGTCGCATAAACTGTCGTTTTCTTAGCATCAGCATCTGCTACTATCTTAGTAATCTCTGCCTCATATCTATGCCAGGTATGATAAATATATGCTTTTACAAAAGTATATCCCGCAAGATTAAGTGCTAAATCCTTCGGATCAAACTCCTTACTCTCTGAAAGAGTAATCACAGTCTCTCCTGTATTTGTAATAGCTATATCTTTTCTGTTCTCATCCTTTGGATGTAAGATAAATTTGCCAACAACATCTGTATTTTTCAAGAACGCAATTGTATAAATTGAGAAATGTTTTGCATCAAAGCCTATTTCTGTCTCAGTTGAATTTTCCTCTCCTTTTTTTACCTCATCAACGTTTTCAACTTCTTCACCTGACTCTTCAACATGGTAAACAGCAAGTG
>JAEEGH010004251.1_pt1 | contig 36896 bp, 33 predicted proteins | sample 9134181 | NCBI WGS metagenome assembly JAEEGH01 (sample SAMN16246544, study PRJNA631951) | gut metagenome | biome: gut microbiome; feature: rumen; material: DP-attached | host: Bos | place: Iran: Karaj | collected 2018-10
CATAGTGATACTTCTGTTTCATATTGTTATATGACGATTTATCATTTAATGCACAGTTTTTTTAAAAAATCTCTTGCGGAGAGATTCCATACCAAATCGCAAAGGTATTTCAATTTTTTAAAACTACATAGTTTTTTTTAAACTTTCTTTCAATTTTTACGATTGGACAACGCCATGACAATCAAAGTGCTGAACCAGTTTGGACTATCTGGTCCCAAATCTGTCGGTTGGCGCGGTCCACGAGAGAATTGTCAAGGGAGGCCAGATAGATGCGCGTCGTCTTTTCCGAAGTGTGTCCCATGCCGGAACTGATCACGGAAAGCGGGACCTGCAAATCGCGCGCGATCGTGGCCCAGGAATGCCGCGCGCAATAGGAACTGAGCGGGAAATCCGCCCCGACCCGCTCGCCCAGCAGGCGCAGCATCCGGTCGTGCCGGCCCAGAGCGGCCGTGTACTCCTTGAAGGCCTCCTTCGCGTCGAGCGTGTGCAGGATTGGCAGCAGATACGGCGCGTGGCACATGGGACGGTACTTATCCAAAATCTCTTGCATCCAGGGCTCAATTCGCACGCTGAGAGCCTGTCCGGTCTTCCGGCGCACATAGTGGAGGAAACCCGACTGCAGGTTCTGGCGCGTGAGGTAAGCCATATCCACGAAACTCATGCCGCGTGCCATGAAACTGAAGAGGAACAGGTCGCGCGCCAGGGCCATATCCGGATCGGAAAGTGGCAGGGCCGCAATCTGGTGCAGCAACTGGACCGGGAGCGCCCGCTTCCGCGTGACATCCACGCCCGTATAGACGTTTTCAAAGGGATTGGATTTGGGCGCATACCCTTGCTGTACGGCTTGGTTGTAAACAGAACGCAGGATCCGGTTATAAAATGAAATGGTATTCCGCTGCAGCCCGCTCTCTTGCAGATAATGGTTGTAGCGCAGAACTTCCTCCGCGGTCAATGCATCCATAAAAAGAGGCTCTCCGTGCCGAAACTTCCTGAAGCTTTCCAGCGCCCGCCGGTAATTCCGGCTGGTTGAATAGCGCTGAAGGCGGTCCAGTTCCGCAATCAGCACTTTTACATACTCACTCATTAGGATTCGTTGGTTCTGATGGGATTTCATATTCCGAAAAAATCTAATCTTCAGCACAAATATACTGAATTTCAAGTAAAATAATCTCTCCGCAAGAGATTTTTTAAAAAAACTGTGCATTAAATGATAAATCGTCATATAACAATATGAAACAGAAGTATCACTATGATTCCCCTGCGATTGTGCGGGTTATCCAACTCCACACTACCGGCGAATTGCTGTCCGGATCGGTGGTGGACAATGCCAACATCCGGGCGGTCGGGCAGGAAGTACAAGATTATGATTTCACCTCTGGCAACACAGATGGTTTCAATCACACGTGGGAATAGGAGGAAAGTCAGGATGAAAAGAACGATGACATTATCAATGCTGATGCTTGCCGGCATGTTACTCATGTTGGCGGGCTGCCAGGAAACTTTGAGCCCCAAGGTAAAGAAGGGCGATAGTATCCTTGTGCGGGTCGCTTCTCGCAACGGTGCTTTGACAAAAACCGTCTATTCTGGCAAAACCTACACGGAAGGGAACACTACCTATGAGCGGATAGACTGGGTGCCTGGCGACAAGATCCGTCTCTTCAGCACCAACACGGACGAAGTGGCGACAACAGATGGGAAAGCCTTCTTTGACTATACGATCGACCAGGTGGGCAACAACGACCCTGCCGACCGTTATAGCAATGCTACGCTGTATGTTCCGGAAAACCAGCAGAACTACGGCCTCATCTGGGTCAACGAGCCTAGTGCGACCACTACGGTCTATGGCATCTACCCGCCGAAGGATGAAAAAGGCGAGGAGCAGGAATCCGTGACCAACAGCGGCCAGCTTTCAGGTTTTGTTGGGTTGAACATCCCGGTAACCGGGCCAGCAAGCGGAGACGGCGCCATGCTCACATGGACAGCGCAGAACAACGTCACCCTCGGAACGCCCAATGCGGACTACATGAAGCACGCATACATGGTGTCTGCCCCCAGCAAATTCATGACCACTTCTGACGACGAGAACTGGACGGGAAAGCCGTATGTTAATCTTGATTTCTACCCTATCTTCAATTCGTTTGAAATCGAGTTGGTCGGTGAGAGGGACAGCGAATTCCCTGTCAACTGGGTCAGCCTGTCAAATGAAGTGGAAAGCGGTACCAATTCGTACTCGGCACTGACAGGTGACTATCGTTTCAACTATAAGGGACGTACCGGAAACTATCCGTTCCCGCCGACAGGTGAGAACATCACGCAGACCGGCAACAAAGGACACACGGTCCAGGTGAATCTTCCGGCGAACACCATGCTTTCCAGTACGAAGTCTGTGAAGTTTACCATCCTGACCCTGCCACCGACTTCCACTAACAAGCTTACAAATCTGGTCGTGACGGTGAACCATGGCAGTGGCAACAATTCCAAGAGCAGCAAACTGCGCCTGAACAAAAACAACGTGCCCGTTGAATTCCCCGCTTTCCAAAAAGCTCGCATCAAGTGCCAGGCGCTGGATGGGGGTGAAAATTGGCAGTTGGAAATTGACGGTGACGTTTTGCCGTGGGCTGGCCGTGATGCGACTATCGACCAGCAGGTTTCGATTCAAGGGAAAGTAGCTATCAGCGGAACGATTGAGAGCACGAAAGCTTGGCAACAAAAGGGCGGTATAGATCCTGCTACGGGATACTATATTAATGCGGTAGGTTTAGGCAAGGATAATCATTATGCTGATTCTGAGTGGACGATTAACGGAACGGCTGGCTACGACAAAAATTATCAGATACGAACTTTGAACCGCGACCTGCCGGCATCGGAACGATACTTTACGATGACTTTTACCCCGACGGCACCGACGGGCGGCTACTGGAAGTTGATTCCGACTTTCCGGGAGGGCGATAATGAAAGTTACAAGCATTACCGTTTCGAAGTGATTCTGCCGGGTGGGGAAACTTCGACTCAGTTGACCGGACAGATTATCAACTCGGAGATAACTATAAAGATTTACCCGGTAGACTGGGACATGAGTGATATGAACACTTACGACTTGTGGTTTACGTGTTATTTCAGTCCTTCTGTCAATTTCACGCCTTCTATCAGTGCTGACTCCGAATTCCAGGATGTCCATGGGGACGGGCGATTCAGCTATTGGGTGTTCCGGCTCGCACAGTACTCCGAACATTGGATTGACGAATAAAAGACAAATGCTATGAGAAAGATATTTGTTTATACGATTCTTTTAGGGACGATGCTTCTGGTTCCCTCTTGTGTCCAGCCGCTCGACGACCCTATGAATACGCGTTTTGACGGTGCCTTTGGTATCGATTTATCGGTAATCTGTACAGCTCCGGGAACCAAGGCTATCATCGAATCTGATAAACCAGGTGTAGATGCATTGAATGAGAATACGTTGTCCTATGTCGACTGGTTTATCTTCAAATCTGATTCCGATACGAATCCGGCTCTTCTTCATGGTCGGGCAGGCGAAAACGATATCGTCCAAACAAGTTCCACAGATGGACTTCAAACGGACGGTATTAAATTGAAGGGCCCTATTGCAATGGATGATCTGGTTTCAGATACACAACGCTCCTTCTATGTGTATATCATCGCTAACCTGCCGCCGACCTATACGCACGATGACATAAAAACGAAGACGCTGGCCGAACTGAAAGCCCTCCCGATCATAGCAACTTTCAATGTTAATCCTTTTGCCAAACAGAATCATTTCGTGATGCGGGGGGGAAAATCATTCACGTTTACGAATAGCGACAAGAACACTTTGAAGAAAGTAACGGCTGAACTTGAACGGACAGCCGCCAAGTTGACCATCAACATGAACGTAGCTCCCGCCATCGACCAGATGAAAACACTTCCGACAGGCGGACAAGAGTATGTAAAGACCTGGTATCCGAGCCTTAGTGACGTTCAAGTCTATCTATCGTTTGCAAATGCTGAGACCACGATTAAAGGTGATCCGATTCCGTATGATCAAGATAAATTCTTCACCTATAACCGTGCCGCTTTCAAACCTGCGTTCAGTTATGTTACGACTGAAGAGGGTACACAAGCTGTGACGCCAACAGCAAGCGTTCCGTCTGTTACAGTCGGCTGGGACAATATTTATTGGAGATGGAATGTGACCGGCACGCCGTTCTATTCCTATCCGATGTCCTGGACATCCGATTCTCCGCAGGCCCCGTTCCTCAAAGTTATTTTAAAGTGGACTTCTTACGAGGAAACGGAGCACATAGTTTTGGATGAAGATGGTAAACTTATCCGAGCTACCGATCGAAATCCTAATTCAACACAAATGATTGATGCCGCCAAGGAGTTTTACTACAAGATTCCCATTCCTGCTGAAGTCTTGAAATCCAACGAATGGTATCATCTGACTTTTGATGTGGCAATCCTGGGCAGCACGGCCGATGAACTGCCGGTGGAATTAGGTGGCAAGTATTGCGTGGTTGACTGGACCAACTCTGGCGTCCAAGCTGGCGGAGACCTGAAACAAGGCAGCTACCTGAGCGTGTACAGCGATACCTATTATATTTATGGCGAAGACTATATCGATATTCCGGTTCTTTCTAGCCACGATATCTCGGCGACGGTATCATCGGCAACCTACTACGATTACTCAAGTACAAGTGGGGCTCAACCGCGTACTCTCTCTTCTTCTCAGTATTCAGTAACGGAAAACGGCCGTACTTCGTTCAGACTCTCCCATACATTGAAAAGTGATTTAGCAGGAACAGATGTAGATGTTTCGTCCATTACATATACGATCACGATTTCCAACGGGATATCTCCAACCAAGACAGTTACAGTCATACAATTTCCTCCTCTGTATATTGAACCCAAACGTTCAAATGGCTACGTTTTTATCAATAATTACTACTCGTATAATAGGCCAGAGGAAATCCCTGCGTATTCTGATTATTACGGATATGGTTATAATCGAACGAGGGATCGGCTTGGAGATGTTTCCGGTCGCGACAATGTTACTGGAGATGGTGAAAACTCAAATCCATTTCAGTACAATATTCATGTTTCTGCACTAGGAGCAGATTCTGACTTTATTATTGGCGATCCTCGTGGTGCTGCTAAGAATTGGCCTGGGCTTTCGTTGAATGGAAATTATCTGCCTTCACAAAGGACAGGTGTAAACAATATGGTATCTCCTTTTTTCAAGATATCATCGGCTTATTCTAAAACCGTTACAAAAATACTTGATTATGACTTGGTAGAGGAACGATGTGCTGCATTTCAAGAGAATGGATATCCTGCGGGTCGGTGGAGAGTTCCTACTGAAGGCGAGATTATGTTTGCCGTTACTCTTTCTGATCTGGGTAAAATTCCTTCGTTGTTCATGGGGTGCCCTTATTGGGCTTCGAGTGGACGTCTATATGATCCTACAACAAAAGCGTTTGTAGAAGCCACTTCTTATCAAGCGCAAAACGATAATGGTGTTAGATGCGTATATGATGTTTGGTATTGGGGAGATAATCAAATGAATCTCACTATATGGAATGGGTATAATGATTAATCTGGATTCCGATGAAAAGATTTTTAATTGTTTTCAGTTCATTAGTTATCTTGTTGGCCACGGCTTCCTGTACAGACCTGCTTGACCCTAGCTTGCGGGATGCCATGCAGGTGATTTCCGAAGATGCTACGATGACCATAGGTTTTGGCGTCCCAGCCGAAGTTTCCACCAAGGCATCCATGGCCAGCGATCCGTCCATCGAATCAATTCATGTTTTCGTTTTTGATGAGGAAGGTACCCTCCTTCAGGTCCGCAAGGCGACAATTGGAGAAACATCGGTTAGTCAGAATTATGATAATCCTGTCAATGCTGCAACGATGACCTCCTCATGGCATGTCGACAATATCATGATGTCTGCCGAAAAACGAGTGCTTCACTTCGTGGCCAACCTGGCCGATGACCAAATTCCCACTTCGGGATCAGAGGAATCCATCTTCCGGAGTTTGGCTGTAGTTTCGCCCAACGCTGCCTATTGGCAACGCATCGAATTGGCTTCTATTCTTCCGTACAAATACAAAGGAGGAGGTAAGTACTCCTATGTGGATGATGATGGAGTCTTTCAAGAGGATCAACCTGTTAAAAAAAAGGATGGAACAAGTGTGGCTCCCGATGGCTCCTATACTGATTTGAATGGTTATACCGTCAACGTCGGAGACTATATTGACAGTAAAAGCAGGAAAATCGTCAATGGTACCGGTTATTACGCAGACGAGGTGGTTTCAGCGAAAGTGGCATTGGTCCCGTTGGTGCGCAATTTCGCCCGGATAGAGTTTACTAATTCTTGGAACACTTTTAAACTAAAAAAAATTGCGTTGGCTTATGAACCAGCTGCTGGCCTTGTAGCTCCGTATAATGGTGGCTTTGCAAGTGAATATATTGGTCTGACACCTGGTGCAGAACCAGATATGACAGCTACTACATATACGCCGCTGCTTCCTGCTGCTGGCGTAAATAAAGTTTGTCCTACGAGTTTTATCCCTGCGGAGAATAATCGTGCTACACTCTTTATTTATGAGCGTGCCATTCCGACGACCAACGCGACATGTGTGATTATTGGCGGTGAACTTGCAGGCGCAACTCCCGAACAAAAAGACAGTGAAGGAAATACATGGTTCAAAATTGAACTTGCTGATACCCAAGGCAAGTATTTTAAGATATACCGAGATTGCACCTACCAAATGAATGTTACAAGTATTGATGCGACTGCCATAAAGTATTCCAGCCCTGAAGCTGCTTTCAAAGCCGCTCCTGTGGGTGACCTCTCAAATTCTCCAGAAACAGCAACCTTGACTCAGATCACGGATGGCAATGGCTTGACACTGTGGGTGAACTACATTGACCATGTCGATCTGACCGGTGGTACCACGGTCCCTTTGCTCTATACTTTTTTCCATCAAAACGGCAGCAATCGTACATATTTTCCTGCGAAAGTCGAATTCGAGCGTGAGAAAATACAGGGATCCAATTTGGACTGGGCGACAACCGCTACTGTTACGAAATATACGACTCCTTTGTCTGAAAGCTCGCCATACTATTCCCAGATTCCAGACAGAAACTATAATTGGTATTTAGCGGAGGTTACATTGAATCCTAAAGACCCCAATGGCGCCGTTTTACAGTCTAATATCCATGTCAAGGGGAGTGTTACGACAGCAGACGGCGTTCCGAGAAACAGGACCTTATCGCGCAATGTAACATATACCGTAATGCCTCAACGGGAGTTAGGTTTGGAGGCTTCTTCTTTGGCCGCTGATGCAGCTGATGTGCCGACAGTTGTTACTATTACGCTTCCTAATACATTGGGTCCTTCTGTCTTTCCGCTTACATTGAAGATTGAGGCTCAAGACAATAACCTTACGCCGACCGATAATATGGCAGTGGAATCCGGGCCGTCAGCTTTTGCCCCCAACTCGAATACCTATTATTTCCTTAAAACTATTAGTTACACAGAGTATCTGGCTTCGGCCAATGGTTCGCCGGCTTATTCATTCCGTTGTGCGTTCAAGACAACTAAGTCAACCGGCAAAACACCTGTTACAAAAATTCGTGTAACAGAGAAACTTAAGGAAGATGAAACGCGAGAGAGTCTGTTCCTAGGCGGAGACGATGCTACCGTCGACTTAAGAGTCGGCCCGGCGTTCATTCTCTCATCAGACGGTGTCTCTGTCGAAGCCTCTGAAACCAATGCGACCTTTACGGTTTATTCGACGGGCAGCGAAAACACCCAATGGACATTGACCGCCAATAATGGTGCTACACTATCTTATGGCACACAGTCCGGCACTTCTATCACAGGAACAGGCAGTCAAGATATTACTGTTACTTTCCCGCCGAATGCTAATACTTCTGGTCCAGCGACTTATACAGTCACCGCCAATCGTACAGGCTTCCAGAATCAGATATTCACGGTTACGCAGCGACCTAAACCATTACTCTATACGTTCAACGCAAGTGATTTTACTTTTGGTACAGGAGCTGATACCTACAACGGTTCTGCAGCATCTAGCGACGAGTATGTGAGTATTGCGCTGCAACAAGCCGCAGGTACAGATAGCTATCTGACATTAGGCCGTAGAACACAACAACAAACTAACAGAGGATCCATAGCAGTTACCCCTAAGTCGGGCTACAAGATCACCGAGATAAAAGTAACTTATAGCAGTGCTACTTATGCTGGCTATGATTTCAACGGTACTACTAGCGTAAGCGTAAATACCGGCACTTATAATCGGGACAGCAGCAATAGTACAACTGCCACTTGGACCGGTACAAGCACGGATGTGATCTTCACGAATGGTTTCACAACTAGTGGGTGGTTAACTACCACTTATAATTTCCCTAGAGTAACTTCCATTGAAGTAACTCTTGAAGTGATTTAATACGTCCCGATGCCCATTGATCGAGAAATACCATGATTCCAAAAGGGTGCTATCTCATAGATAGCACCCTTTCTACATCTGGCTGGAGCTTTACCTTACTGAAGATTTCCCCACACAAGCCCCCAGATGGTAGCGAAAGTCTCGCGGGGGGCATAACGGAGAGAGAAAGGAAGCCGACGGAGGAAGCGGCGGAAGGTATTCAGTTTGCGGCGGCGGTCGCCTGCTGCGAGTTCTTCAGGACGAGCTTCGGCGAAGTGGCCGAAGTTGCCCCCTTCCAGGACAATCTGGAGCAACGGGGCGGGGGAGACGTGCTGGCCGGCGAACACCGGGTCGGGCACGTCTAGTACTTCTGCCAAGAAAGAGAACAGCAAACGGTTCCATCGTAGCGTGCCGGTGCGCCGGAATACCTCGCGCAGACGAACGGGATCGAAAGACCCTGCGAGGCCCCGGCAAACCATGGCCATATCGCAGAGTTGCCGCATTCCTACGCCGGGTCCGATGGCATGCTTGAGGATGTGCGCGGAAAGCATCAGCAGCGTCGCTTCGGGCGTTCCGATTTCGGGCAGATTCCGGGATGCGCAGTGGAGGTCGAAATAGCGGTCGTGCAGATCGATATCAATACTGTTGCTGCGTCCGTGCAGGCTTCCGTCTGAAGCGCGCGAGGCGTCTTCCAGCAAGGGAAGCGCCTGCGGCAATTCCTGCTTCGGCAGGTAGAGGTCAATGTCGCCCAAGGCCCGGAACTCCGGATGCGGATAGAAACGTGCTACAGAGATCCCTTTCATTACGACCGGTGAAAGTCCGGCCTCCCGGAATCGTTCAGTAATCGCAGTGGTTTCTGTGGCGATTCGATAGTGCTGCCGGACGGCGCGGAGTGCATCGGAGAACAAAGTGGCAATGACCGGGTCAGGCAATTTGATGTCGGAAGGCAACAGGAGAACAGCCTGATAGATTTGTCCCAGCACGGTCTGCCTGCGTGCCTCAGTGACAACCTCTGCCCACTGCGCAGCGGTTGCTTGCCGTGCCAGGCCTTGCTCATCAGCAGTAAGCGGCCTCTCATAGAGGCCGCTTCGTACCAAGGCTAGGAACAGGTCGGCTGTCATTAGCGCCGTCTGCGGAACAAGCCGCGGGATTTCTTGTGTTTTTCTTCCCGGATGCCGGTCACGATCTCATGGATGGAGCCCCAGTCCGGTAGTCCGCCGATATTCCGGTCGTCAATATACACGTCGGCTACCACCTTGCAGGAGCGGCCGGCCTGTTGCTTGAAAAGGGCACCCGGCGGGTAATTGCTGTTGATGGCATAGAATTCAAGGCCGCGCTCGCGGCAGAATTCCAGTGCCTCATCGAGTAACTCGCCGTCACGCGAGGTCCAGAGTATTAACTTGTGACCCTCCGCGACGAATGTGCGGAGGGTCTCGATGGCAAAGGGAATCTCTTTGCCGATTTTGGGATATTTATGCTCGACGATCGTTCCGTCGAAGTCGACAGCGATGGTCATGCCTTAACTATTCTTTTTCCGACGCCGGCCTTTCTTCTCTTCGCCGTAGCCATAACCGTACCCATAGCCGTAGCCATAACCGTACCCATAGCCGTACCCGTAACCATACGTGCCGCGGTATTGCGTTGCATTGAGGACAATGCACGGGTTGGTCAGTTTCTTCTGGGTATAGAAGTCATCGAGAGCAGGGAGGTTGCGCCGGTCAATCTGGCCGCTGCGGATGACGAAGACAGTCATGTCCACCAGTCGCTGGATGACAAGGGTGTCGGCTACGGCATTGACCGGAACACCGTCCAAAAGGATATAATCGTATTGCTTCCGCAGCGTCTCAATCAGCGAATCGAAACGCTTACGTCCCAGAAGCGCGGCCGGGTTCGGCGGAATATGGCCTGCAGGGATGAAATCAACGCCGTCCAGGGCGTTTTCGTGCAGGATGTCATTCAGGGCGATGGACTCGTCGTTCAGATAATTGGACAAACCGATGGTATTGTGTTTCAAACCGAAGTGGCTGGAAATAGTACGCTTGCGCAAGTCAGTATCTAGCAGGACGACTTTCTTGCCGGCGTCGGCCAGACAGTTGGCGGTATTCAAGCTCACAAAGGTCTTACCGGCCGAAGTACTGAACGAAGTGGTGGCCAGCACAGTGCTATTGCTGCCTTCCGGCTTCATAAAATCAAGATTGGTGGTCATCATCCGCATCGACTCCGTGAACGAACGGCTGAAGGAGTGACTGTAGGCCGTCTGTTTCGGGTCTGGCTTCTCGCCTTTCTTGGGCTTCTTCATCTTAGCCTTCGGCAGTTCCGCAAGGAACGGCGTCTGCACGCCTTCATCGACCAAGTCTTTGCGCGTGCGGATCTTGTTGTCGAGGAAGATGATGGAGAAGAGAATGATGGCAGGAATCAGGAGGCCGACCAACAGGCCGATGAGCAGCATCCGGTTGCGGTTCGGATTGATGGGATAGGGGGTACCTGCCGCATTGTCAATCATTCGGGCGTTGTTGTCCACCATCGTCTGCGTCAAGGCGTTTTCTTCCCGCTTGTTGAGCAGGTAGATGTAGAGGCTTTCCTTGATCTTCTGCTGACGCTCGATCGACAGGAGTTGCCGGGCTTTGGCTGGCATCGTGGTGAACTTACGGAGCGACTCGTGCTCCTGGTCGGAAAGGTCGTTGCGCTGGACTTCCAGGGTCGTGATCAGGTTGTTGATCGAACCCAGGATGCTTTGACGGAGCGGAAGCAAAGTGGCTTCTGTCTGCTTGACGGCAGGACTCTCCTCGCTGGAGGCTTTCAGAAGGCGTTCCCGCTGGACCAGCAACGAATTATACTGTGTGATTTCGTTTTCAATCTTGGCGTCTTCCAATCCCGTATTGACTGGGATAGGTTCGTACGATTCAAAGGAGGCCGTGATATAGTCGCGCAGGAATTCGGCCAACTTGAGTTGGGTCTCAGTCTTGACGATCTGGGCGCTGAATTCCTTGCTTTCGTTCAGGTATTGTGCCGACGCGGCATTGGCGTCTGTGATCCGCTCGGAAGCTTTGAATTGGGCTATTTCGTTTTCTACCCCACCCAGTTCCTGCTCGATGAGCATCAGTCGTTCGTTGATGAAAAGCGCTGTGTTGACCGCCACGCGGTTCTTCTCCCGAATGGCATCCTCATTGTATTTTTGGATCAGCGTATTGATGATGTCGCAGGCGCGTTGGGCCGAGAAGTCCTGCAGGGAAACCCGCAGGATGGTACCTTCGCTCTGGGTAACGGACAGACGGGAGAGAAAATACGAAACGGCATTCCAGATGGGCTGTTTGGTGATCGTGACAGGCTTGCCGGCTGCTTCACCATGGTAATAGCGCGTCGGTGTAAAGATAACGCGCGCATTGCCCACAGGAATAGTATCTCCGAGTGAAACGCGGGCACTCCGGCCATCCGGCAGCTGAACGTTGATGGTTGCAGGATCGAGCGTGGTAACAGTGAGTCGGAGATAGTCCGGCGTGTTTTCGTCCGGTAAAACGGTCATCTTGACCGGGGTCGTTTGGTATAGCTCCACGTTGCGGAGTTTGATGGGCAAAGTATAGCTGATATCGGCGTTGAGAGTCCGGACCGTTTCAGTCATCAATTCCTTGGACCGGAGCTGCAAGATCTCGTTGGTCATGTTGACCTTGTTGATCATGCCGCTATAAGTGCTCATGCTCACGGACATTCGCGTATTGCTCGGATCTTTGATGATGATGGTGGCGTCGGCCCGGTAGGTGAAAGGGGTCTTTGCGTACTGCCAATAGGTGTAGCCCACACACAGGGCGACGCACAGTACAAACCAGTACCAATGACCCAGCATATAGACGAGTAGGTCGACAAGGTTGAGGCGGCTGTTGTTATTGGTTTCTTGCATGGCGACTATTTGGTTAAGGCCAGATAAGAGAGGACCAGGCTGGCAAAGGAACTGACAATACCGATGGCGGAAATGAAATTTCTGGCGCTGGCACTCATATTCGATCCCTTGTGCTTAAGATAGATGATGTCATTTTGCTGGAGATAGAAGACCGGCGATTCGAAAAGTTCTTTTTTCTGGAGATTGACGGAGTAGGCTCGACGGATACCATTCTCGGTGCGAATGACAGCTACGTCTTTGATATCCATGTTTTCACCATTTGTTCCACCGAAGCGGGCAATGGCCTGCAGCAGGTTAAGGCTTTTACCTTCAATGGGGAAGATCACGGAATTGCGTTCCCCGATGACCGTGATGGTAAAATTGTCGAGCGAAACATTGACCACCGGCTGGCGGATGTAGCCCCGCGTGATGATATCATCTGAAATCTTGTTTTCCAATTCCTTGAGCGTCAAGCCCAGGACATGGATCTTGCCCAATACCGGGAACTCGATGTCTCCATTCTGGTCCACCGTATAGGTAAGGACAGGCTGCTTGGTTTGGTTGCTGGCCAAGTCCGTCAGCGTGAGGAGCGTATTGAACGGGGCGGAAAGCTCGGCGTTTTCGCTGATCACCTGGATGCTGAGCCGGTCTTCGATTTGGATGGTCAGTTCCGGCGCAGGTTTGGCAGGATAATCTTTATTGTACTCCATGTCAAGCAGATAGCCTAGCGTACGCGGCGTAGTACAGCCGACGGCTGCCAGCAGCAGGACAAAGACCAGGAACAAGGACAGATTATGGTTTTTCATACAACTGCAGTATTTTGTCAATCATTTGTGGACGGGTAAACCGATTTAAAAAGCGAAGATACGCACTTTCTCCGAATTTATCACAATTTGCCGTAACTTCTTGAATGGCGGTCGCATATTCCTGCGGATTCCCCGGCGTAACGTTTCGTCCGGAGACCCCGTCTTCATTGACCCAGGAAACGCCGGATCCGGGAATCCGGGTGGCTACAACAGGCTTGTGGCAACTCATTGCCTCAATCTGTACGATGCCGAAGGCTTCGGTCTTCATCGTGCTGGTGAGCACAAAACAGTCGCAGGCACCGAACCAGGCCGCCAGGTCCTCGTCGGGTATGTATCCTTCCAGTGTTATGCGGTCCTCCAGTCCGTTTTCGCGAATCTGCGCCAGCAGCGAATCATAGAGCGGGCCGGTACCTCCAATGACCAGGTGGTAGTCTTCCGGGAGCAGGGCCATGGCATCGACCAGGTGGGTAAACCCTTTATAAGGAACCAGCCGTCCAATGCTCAGAACCAGTTTTTTGCCTGCGAACCGGCTGCGAAGTGCCGCTACTCTTTCCGGCTTGGGCTGCAACGGGTCGATGCCGATGGGTACGGCCGTGCATTTGTCTTGCACACGGGTCAGATACGGTGATTCGCGTACGTAAACGGGCGTGGTTCCTACAATCTTTTCGGCACGTCGGATCAGCCAGTGCTGGAGAGGGCGATAGAAGAACAGGAAGAAACGCTGTGAGAGAATATCACTATGCCAGTGCAGGAACACACGTCCCTTGTAACCACTTAGCCGAAGCGCTAATGCGGCCATCGGGTCGGGATGATGGATGTGGATGATATCATATTCGGCGTGGTGTTTCCGCAGCCAGCCAATCATTTGGGGGGCGAGCATGGTCGCCGCCATTTTCTTCCAGGTCGGTACGACGATGATACGGCCGTTGTCATTCAGCGGGATCACCTGTAAGTCCTTCGTCACGTCGAAGCTCGCGCAAAGCATGTCGCAGGGAATGCCGCGGGCAGAAACACCTTCCGTCAGGCTTTCTTCCACCTTTTCCACGCCGCCCCGGATGGGGTAGAACTTACCGAGCTGCAAGATCTTCATAAAGCTGGATATACTCGTTGAAGCATTTCGTCCGGTCGAAATGTCGTTCCGCATGCGCGCGGCAAGCCCTTCGCCAGATTTCAGGGGCGGTTTGCCGGATATTGTGGAGGGCCTGAGCCAGGGCATCTCCTTGCCCCTTCTTCACGACCAGTCCGGTCTGCGGTGTGATCGATTCGACGCTGCCCCCCGTTTGATACGTGACCACCGGCGTTCCGCAGGCGATTGCTTCCAGATTGACCGTCGGATAATTGTCCTGCCATGTGGGATTAACCAAAGCGGTAGCTTCTGTATAAAGAGATGCCAGGGCTTGCGCATCGGTCGTTCGGTCAATCGTGACAATGGATAGCGGAAACTTCTTCTGCAATGTCGGTTCCATTTTGCCCACCAATACCAACTGTTCGTCCTCCCGCATTTTATGACTGAGCCGGATCAGATCGGCAATCCCCTTCTCCGGAAGCCAGATGGAAGCGACAGCCAGGTAGTAAATCGGCTTGGTGATGCCGTAACGGGCGCGGAGGCCTGGATCGAGACGTGGTTGAAACGTGTTCAGGTCAATGCCGTTATGAATGACGTGGCACGGCGTCTCTTTCAAGAAAGAGCGGGCCAGTTCGCCGCGCATCCATTCGGAGGCAGGTACGAGTGTTAGCGTGCGGAGACTGGTGAAGGCCTGTTGCTTGTCACGGAAATTCTTCCGGGACCGGTCGAATCCATAGCTGGCCGGGAAGGCTGTCTTTTGCGGGCAATCGTGGCAGCCTGTCTGCCACCGCTGGCACCCGGCAGCGGTATAATGATAGCAATGGCCGGTGAAGAGCCAGCAGTCATGAACGGTCCAGATCACAGGTTTTCCGCGTTCCGCGAGGAAATGGCAGAGCGTAGGATAATGCAAGAAGTAACCGTGTACATTGTGGATATGGACGATGTCGGGGTCGATCTCCCGAATGCGTTGGACCAGTTGCCGGGTTGCCCGCCGGGAGACTAAGCCATGCAGATCGAAAAGGCGCGTAGCAACCCAGTGAAAGAAAAGATCGGCCTTGTTGCCTACCGGCAACAATTGGGAAGTATGGGTAGGCACACCGTCTCGCGCCCGACTGTAAGCGATGTAACTCTCCCAGCCGTTCGCCAGTGCCAGTTCGCCCAACTCGCGCATAATTTTCCCTGTGGAGGTGTTCTCCTTTACGACCGGGTTGATTTGGAGGAGCTTCTTAGGCATACATCAATGGCCGCCCGTCAAGACTGCGAGTAGTTTGGGCGCAAAGCGATACAACAAATAGTAGATCAAGGTCAATCCAAGAAGCAAGATGACGGCGTTGCCGATCCAAACGGCCAGCAGTCCGCCGCTGGTCACTTTCGGCAACAAGGCCACGCCCACTTTTTTCATGGCGATTTGCGGAATGTAATGGTAAAGAAAAACAAACCAGGCCCAGTCCTTCCAGAAAGGGGCGAAAGGAAGGGGATGTCGATCCAGCCATCCTTTGCATTTGTCGGAATGAACGAAAAGAAGCGCAATGGCCGTACCCACACTGAACCAGAACAAAGGCTCCGGGACAATGTGGTAATACCAGAGAATTCCGATCACGACAACGCCTCCACCCCAGGTATAACGGACAAACAACCAAATCAACGGTGCCAGCAGACAAAGCAGAATCAATTCCCTGACAAGCCAAAGCGACAGGTTGATCGGCCCCTTCCAGACAATGAAAGCCAGATTCTTCCAATTGTCACCCAGAAAACCGGATAACATATCGGGGGCCAGTTTATGGGCAGCCACATAGATAGCCAGCGTGATGGCATTGGCGATCAGATAAGGAATCAATACCACAAAAAGGCTTCGTTTATACATATACCCAAACCAGCTTAAACTGGGTTTGGGGGGCATGTTTCGAAAAAAGATGCATCCGGCCAATATGAAAAAGTAGGGGACAATCTGGCTGGTTATTGTCACCAATCCTCCCCCGATGCGGTCAAATACCGCATATCCCTTGTCAAACCAGTCGGGTAGCGAGGCGTGTCGGATAACAACGATCAGCGCCAAGAGGACTGTGATCCAATCAAGCCAGCCGTTATTCTTTTTTATTGCAGTAGTTTTTGAAAGCATTGCGTCCATTGTTGCATGATGGTATTTTCACGATAGGTATCCAGAACAAGGCGGGCGGTCTTGCCCAGGCAGATGCGTAAGTCTTCGTCTATCATCATTCGCCCCAGCGCCTGCGACAGACCTTCGATATCTCCTTCTTTCACCAGAAAGCCATTCTCCCCATCGCGGATAATATCTTTCGGTCCGCAAGGGTAGTCGAACGTCACCACGGGGAGGCCGCAACTCATGGCCTCGATCATGACCATCGGGAATCCTTCATAGTGCGAACTCATAGCTAGAAAGGCGCTGGAAGCATACGCTTGGGCGATTTCCGTTGTCGGGGGATAGATCCGAACGGATTCTTCTAAATGAAGATGGCGGATTTGCTGCGTGAGTTTCTCCTGCCACTCGCCCTGCCCAAAGATGGCAAGATTCCAGGTCTCGCGCAAAGCAACTGGCAACAGATTCCAGGCTTCAATCAGCCTGTCGAACCCTTTCTGGTAGTCGAGCCGACCTACCGCAATCACGCGGTGGCTATTCCGAGTGTCGGCTTGTGGCGTATCGGTTTGAATTGCTGCATTCGGGATGACTGTCAGGTTGGGTAATGCGCCCCAATAGGTGGCATCTTCGTGGGTAAGTACCACAAACTGATCGAACCGGCGGACGATCCGCTCATCCTGCCAAGTCCGGAAACGATCGGCTAGTCGCAATAAGCCCCGGCGGTTGTATTGCAGGCGGAAAAACTTGTTGTAGTGCAATTCCAGCACTTTTTTGCTGCCGTCCTGGATGCGGGGGATGAAGGAAGATTCGGATGGATAGAGTGAGACCACAATATCGGCCCGCTCCTTCAAAAGCAAACGCGAGAGCCGCTTCCGGTGCAGGCGCCGCTTCCGAAAGTAACTGACGATTTTGGCCAAAGGACTCCGCTGGTTGTCAACTGCGTAGTTGATGTCCAGATCGATCATCTTCACTTCAGGCGGGAACGCATAGAACGGCGGCAGCCCGCTTTGGTCTGTGGTCACGACCGTCAGGTCGTTGCCTCCTTGCCGGACAAACCAGCAGAGTTTGTTGAGCAGGACCCGCTCCATCCCGCCCGGATGGTGGACCGAGGCGATGCAGTAGATGAGTTTCATACCGTTTTGACAGGGGGCGCTTCCTTGTCGCCGTCAATACAGAAGAGCAATGCATCAATCAGGAAGATGTCGGTAGCTACTTTCGCCCACACGATAAACGTGACGGCTGTCAGCAGCAGGGCTGGAATGGCGAAACGGTTGAATTTGGAAATCAACGACAAGTGGTTGAACAGGTAATAAATGGAGTAGATCACCAGGCCCACGAGACCGCAATAGAGCACAAAATTGCAGTAGCCGATATCCGTGCCCCAAGTATATAGGCCATATTTTCCGTATCCAACCCACCAACCGTGTGGATCTTCCGGCCAAATCCACATGACTTCCATCAGAATATCAGTCGAATTTGTCCTGAACTCCCCGGTTTCCACCCAGTTGAAGAAACCCTCGAAACCAAAGCGGATGTCAGTGTAGAACGAAGCGCTGGTTTGATACAGATAGACGGAAATACCGATGGTTGAAGCCAGAAGGACAAACAGGAGCGCTGTAAGAATAACCTGAATACGGGACACATATCCACCTTTTTGCACCCGGAACATGCCGATGGCAATGTATGCCAGACCCAATGCTGAACCGACCATTGTTGTCCGTGCAATCATACATCCAATCACTGTGATGACCAAAAAGGAGAAAAACAAGAAACCGAACTTGGGAAGGTTTTCTCGGACGCGGGATTCAGCTGCGAGTTGATGGGCGATCAGTACTTGAACTGCCGAGAACCTTACACCGGCCGGGTCGAGCGCACATCCAATGCCGTAGAGACGGCCAATCCCTTCGAAATAATTATAACTGTACAAAAACACAGCTTGAACAACCGATTTTACAGCAGGAACATTGTCAATCAATATGGCTATGAAGCACTGCGCTACGCAAACAATAGCAATGTAGCGGGTAATCAGCATCAAGTCGACTCTTCCATAAAAGTACCGTAAGACGGTGTAAACGCCATAAGCAGCAGCGAGCCAAGTCGCAAAAGACCCAAAATAGGTGACATAGATCGTGTCATCCGTGCCGTTGAGGGTAATGGCAATGTAGCACCAAAGCGAAAAGACTAAAGCGAGAAAGGCTGAGACAATGACGCGACGCGAGAAAGAAGGGTTGTGTTCCCGGATACCCTTGAAAAAGAAGGCGGCGGCACCGAAAAGGGCCATAAACCTTTTCGAACTGATGAAAGGGAGTATCGTCAGGGTGAAGTCCCACATAAAGGCATCTACCGCAATCGCACAAATGACAACAATAAGGATTTTTTTCATGGTTTATCGATACAGGATGCCGTAAACGACTCGGTAGATGAGACAATGATACAGGCGAATGACCAACCAGTGACGATGGGCCGCCGCTCTTTGTAAAAGCCTGGTTCTCAAGGGGAGCGCCTTGTTGGCCATGGCGGCTGTATTGGCTTCGGACCACCAGCGGTACCAAAGCTCGTAGTTGCTGCGGTCGCTGCTGATGAGCAAAGGTAGCTTCAAATAGAGTTTCAAATACTGGATGTAGGGAGCCAATGGTCCTGCAAATGGGGATGCGGTCACAGCCGCCGTTGCTTCATTCAGGTTTGTCTCGATCTCTGCCCGGCGCGCATCGCTGAACTGCCGACTGAGCGAGGTTTCACTCACGGCATTGTAACGGTAAAGGGGTGCGTGCAGTTGTGCTACATGGTTGGCCGCACAGTAGGCTTTGATCATGAATTGCATGTCCTCTCCCATGTCGGCGCCGTCGATAAAACGGATATCATGTCGGACAAGCAGGTCGCGTCGTACGAGGAATAGCCAGAGATTCCAGCGCATGGTGCCGCCCATCAGGTTCTTTAATGCTTGCAGCGGCGTATCGTAATCCGCTTGCCGCATATACCGTCCATTTTTCTCAAACCCGAGCGTCCAGTCCCAACCGACGATGTCGATGGGCTTGTCCGTCGCCAGTAAGACGCCCACTGCTTTTTCCAGTGCATCTGGCTCCATGCGGTCATCGGCATCGACGAATCCCACATAGTCGCTTGTAGCTGCATCCAGTCCCGTATTGCGGGCAGAAGCCACACCACCGTTTTTCTGTCGGATGATTTGGCACGAAATGTCGCTTTGGGTGGCAAACTTCTGTAACAATTCTGGCGTATGGTCTGTACTTCCGTCATCCACGAATACCACGTCGAAGTCGTGATACCGCTGTGCTGATATACTGCGGAGCGTTTCCTTCAAGGTCGCTTCTGCATTATAAACCGGGATGATCAGACTGACACGCATGGCTCACTTGATTAGAGAATGCTTCGTAACTCTTCGATCATACAAGCCGTATAGAGTGCCGCGCCTCGTTCATTCAAGTGGTCCGTGTCCCAGAAGAGGGACAAGTCATTGAAAAAGCGGGGATCTGTATGGTAGTTGAAGTAGGGGATCGACAGGCGTCGGGCCATATTCACCAAAGTATCATACTGCTTCGTTTGTTGGACCCCGTCATCTGCCAGACTGGGTGAAGTGGCCAACAGGACGCGGCATCCCTTTTCTTGGCAATAAAGCAGCATCTCTTCCAACAACCGCGTTTTTAAAGGATGGATACTTTCAGGGATTTTTGTATGGGTCTTTTCCGGGGTAAACTGTTGCCCGGCGGGTAACGGGACATAGCCTGACTGCGAATTCCTGCCGGATACAAATGCGAACAGATATTCGGGGAGTTTTGAATTGTACCGATAGAGATTTGACAGCATGGAAACTGGTTGGAACGGTCCCATTTCCTTTACGATCGACTGGCTGAAATCGTTGAGCGGATAAGGATAATAATCGGATATCTCGATGAAATCACCCCAGTCAAGATTGTGGGACAAGTAATCATCGTTTACGTCCCAGATCAAATATTTCGGGGTGTACCGATCCAAAATCAAGCGGACCTGACAGATTTGACAATATAAATAAGCGCCGTCTTTGCCAAGATTCCGGACAGACAGGCCCAGGCTATCCTGCAGCATGGCGGGGATATAATGGTGTGTGGCACGTGACGCGCCGATGATGAGCATGTCCTCCGTAGCCATTTCGGCGCCATAATAGGAAGTCATCTCATAGTTGTCGGGATTCGCGCGCAGGGAGACCTTGCGCAACGCATCCATAGCCGGCTTGCAGGCCAGATCCAGGACAACCACACTGGCCAGTACAACGAGCGCCCGGATAAAGAATTGAGAACCTTTCATGCCGTCAGAATTGGAAGTAGATGAAGGAAGATCCGTTTAATTCTCCCGCAAAGATGACAAAGGCAAACAGGATGGCCATCGAAGCGAGGCGGATCCAGGTCCTTTCAGCATGGAGAAAGTGGATGTTCCAGCCATTCTCGTCTTTCATTTCCTTGAAGAAGAGCACCAGGATGGAGAACAGGCCGAGCGTTCCGATCTCCAGCAGGCCATTGGTGAAAATGGGGCCGAAGCCCTTGCCGCACTGCGCGACAATGGCCGTCAGATCGGTAAACCGTGCGGTACGGAAGATGACCAGACCGCAGGCGACAATGATGAAAGTGACGATTCGGCGGGGTAGGGCGTAATACCATTTCCCCTTGAGATGGTGCTTCTTTTCGAATTTTTTGCGCTTCTTTTCGGCGGCGGCCGCCAGCACCAGAAAGATGCTGTGCCAGATGCCGAACAGAAGAAATCCCCATTGGGCGCCATGCCAGACTCCGATCAGGATCACATTGATGCAGGTGGCCAGGTAGAGTCCCCATTTGCCCCAGTTGCGGAACGCAACGTTGAGGGGCGTGTAAACATAGTCGGTAATCCAGCTGGTGAGAGACATGTGCCATCTGCGCCAGTATTCGCTCACATTCTGGGCGAAGAAAGGACGGAGGAAGTTTTCCCGGACCTTGAAGCCCAGGATGCGGCCTACGCCGATGGCCATTTCCGAGTAGCCGGCGAAATCGGCATACATCTCAATGGCATAAAGGATGGCAGCCAGGATGATGGAAGTCGTATTGTGGTAGCCTACATTGCCAAAGACAGCATCCGGGTAGGCCTTGATGCGGTCGGCAATGCAGAGTTTCAGAAACAAACCCCAGACAACGCGTCTGAAACCCTCGGCGATGCCGTCCCAGTCCGCCTGGCGCTCTTTCTTCAACTGGGGTATGAACTCTCCCGGCCGGTCGATAGGACCGGACAGGATTGTGGGGAAGAAGGCTACGTAGGCCGCAAAATCAACGAAATTACGTTCGGCGGCCATTTTGCCGAGATAGGTTTCCAGCACATAGCTCAGCAGCTTGAAGGTAAAGAAGCTGATGCCGACGACGTTCAGGATGGGCGATGCATCAGGGAACAGGGCGCCGAGGTATTTGAAATAGAACAGAATGCCGATGCCGAGGATGAGGCCGGCGATCATCCATAACCTTGCTTTGCCGGGATGGCGCCCGCTTTGTTTTTCGATACCGATTCCCAGGAAGTAGAACACGATGGTGACGACAATGAGAAGCGGCAGGCTCTTCCAGTTGGCATAACCGTAGAAAAAGTACGATGCCAGCAGCAGCCAGATGTTCTGTCCCTTGCCGCTTCTTTTCAGAATGGCGTAATAGGGCAGCAGGACGGCTGCGAAGAAAATCCAGAACTGATAGGAATTGACGACCATCCAGTGCTAGGCGGTTCTTGTCAGGATCGAATCGACCAGTTCCCCGACATTCTTCCAGGACAAGATCTCTTTCGACGTGAACTTGACGTGGAAGGCTTTTTCAACGGCCACGATCAGTTGGATATGGCTCAGGGAATCCCAATCGTCCACATCATCGGCCGTCGTCTGATCCGTCAGGACAATCTCATCGTCATCCAGAACGTCCCGGAAAACTTCCTGTACCCGGTCCAATACCTCATTTCTTTCCATTTTCTATTTTCTATTTCGTTTTGATATAACATACTTTATCTTGATACGTCTCGAGGTCAAGTTCATAGCGATCGTTTCCCAGCGGCGTGAAGCCCAGCCGGTCGTAATGGTCCTTGACCATCCCGTTTTTCAGCGTAGGCAGATACTCTCCCACGATGCGATGATAGCCTTTTTCGCGCGCTTTAGCGACCATGGTGTTCAGCGTGAAATGCTCCATGCCCCGTTTCAGCACGCGGCAGCTCATGAACCAGGTGTCCACGAACAAACTCACGGCATCCATCTTCTTCATGATGATGACACAGATCAGGCCGTTATCTCCGAACTTGTCTTCCAGGGTAAATGTGACAGGGATTACGTCGGGATCCTTGGCCAGGGCTTCTATATCGGCTTCCGTGTAGCGGACGGTGCGGAGATTGAACTGGTTGCTGCGCTGGGAGAGTTGGGCGACACGCGGGGTGTTGAATGTTGTAAATCCTTCCACGGTCGAGACCATGTCCAGGGACCGCAGGAAATCCGCTTCGTCGTGAAATGTTTTCGCGTAGCCGACCCGTTGGGCCTCTACCTGATACTGCTTCGTGCGGTCCTTGTCGGTCGTGCTGTACGAGGCAGTCTCAAACAAGTTGAGCGAATAGAGGAACTCGAGATAATCGGCCGGATCTTCAGGAAGTTCCGGAACCGTGATGCCGGAGATGTGCTCGCGGACGATATTCCGTTCAAACGGATTGTCATCCAGGAATACCATGGAGTCGAAACCGATGTTGAGAATCTGCTGGATAGCCCGGATGTTGTCCACTTTGGTTTCCCAGTTGGCCATGAAGACGGCGATGTCGCCGAGCCGGAGAACCATGTCCGGATGCTTCTCAAAGGGTTCCTTGGCTTTATCCTCATCGTTTTTCGAACAGATGCAGATAATGATGCCCCGGTCCTTGAGTTTCTTGACCCACATCTGAAACTCGGTAAATGCCTTGCCGATACCCAGTCCGTGTCCCAGTTGGATGCCTTCGAGACCATCGTCGCCTACGACGCCGCCCCAGACCGTATTGTCCAGATCCAGAATCAGGCACTTTTTGAACTTGCCTTTCAGGGCGCAGACGATGTCGAGGATCCGGGCACTGACATAAGGGAGCGAGTCGATCGACAGAATCATCTCCGTGCTGGTGTAGATGGACGCATCAAACATCCAGTTCCGTCCGTATTTGTTCTGCAGTGCAGCCAGGTCGCAAATGAACAGGTTGGGCGTCTGCTGCGCAAGCTCCATCAGACCGTAATTGAATTTCCGGACCTGCCAGCTGAACGAGAGGGATACTTTGTTGGCATAGCCGCCAAAGACGGTATCATCGATTTCCGGGTAGTTCAGGTAGATGATTTTCGCCCGGGAGGATGCACAGATGGAACGGACAAAATCCAGGCGCTCATCGGCCAGGGCCATTTTACCTTCATTGCCGGTCAGAGCGTGTTTTTCAGCCCATTTGTGCGTGGACTGGAAAACGATGATGAACTCCGGATCAAACGTGTGCAGGTCGCTGCCCGGATCCATGAACTGCTGCTCGACCTGGTTGTATTCCGCTTCGAACAACACAACCTGGAAGCCCAGGTCCACACCGGTTCCTTTGATGGCGGTGGAGAGCAATTGCGTAGCTGTATCACCTACGAGGGCTACCTTGACGGACGGAAGGCCTGACACGTCTTTCTTGCAGTTTCGTTTTAATTCTTGGAAAGATTTCATGGTACTCATTGGCGCGACAAAGATACAATCTTTTCGATGAATGCCATGTCTTTGCTGTTGAACTTGCGGGCAAACAGGGCTGATGAAGCGGCCAAAGTGTCATAATCGGCTGATGTCCAGTCTACGAGCGACCATTCCTTCCGGTTCGGAACCGGACGCCATCCGATGGCACGCACACACCCCTTCGCATCATCCTCTGTATTGAAAATGTTTGCTTGGTAAGGTGACATCCAGCACAGGGTTTGCAGGACGCTTTCGTCGGGGACGAAGGTATGCCGGAAGGTCCTCTCGACCCAGGCTTTGTGCGCCAGCGCGTATTGTACCAGGGATTCGGTAATACTCACCCACTGGGAGCCCTTTTTGAAATCTACATTCCGATTTCGCTTGATTCCCAGCAGCTCTTGCAACTTGATTCCGGCTGCGCGAACCAGTCCGAAGAAGTCTCGCTTCCGGCCGAAATGCTCTGAAAACAGATGCCAGCGCTGCGTGCGGCGAACAAGATCCGGTGTCATCTGGTTCAGGGTGTAGCCGATAAATTCCTTTCCGTCGTGCGCGTCGCAAAAAGCATGGATGTAATCCTGGCTTTTGAGCGGGAGGTCCACTCCGGAGAGCAGATGATAATACTGATAAGGTCCCCTGGCCGCAGCGGCCTCGAACAAGGCAAATTCCGCCTCCACCATGCTGAACCCGCCCCAATGGATATCAATGCGCTGGTCCAATAGCTGCAACCCGGCTTGTTCTGTGTGCAATGCGGGCAGCGTTTTGACTTTTTTGTCGATATGCACATAGATATCGTTACGAGCATCGTCAAGACAGGCGATCAGTGTCTGCAGCAAGGCGAACTCATTGTGAGCCAGGATTAGATAAGCGTGCTTCATGCAATTCGCTGTTTAAGGCTCCGCAGCCTGTCGATCAGCCGACCAGCGGGCGTCTTGTAGAGTTTCCAGATACGGTATGCTTTTTTATCGGGCGTCCATTCCGTTTTGATTTCTTCCGGAAGAGAGTCATAAGTCTTCCACCATTCCCCGAACTTGACCGTGAAAAGCCGCCACGGCTTGCCGCCGGTATAGTGGATCGTAGCCGCTTCTTGCACTTCTTCCCAAAGCTGCGCACTGTACTGGCGGATGAAATCCGGGCGGTATTTCGGAATGAAAAAGGTCCGGATACCGTTGTAAAGCGGACTGAGTGGCAACACATGGCCTTGGCAAATCTGGTTGAGGGAGTCCTGGTCCGGGAACTCAAGATAAGGGACCCGGCAGGCCTCCAGGAGTTTCTCCGAGACATGGTCTTTCCGCATCTGCGCCAGATTCATCAGCAGAAAACCCGAGTTGAAGTAGCGATGCGGGTCGCAGCCCAATGCGCGGAAGCGTTCCGCCTGCTTTTCTATCGGGGCTTCGAAGACCACCCCCAGCCAGTTTTCGCCTAACGCAGTATTGCGGTACAACTGCCCGATGTCCTGCCGGACAATCACATCGCAGTCGATGTAAACGATCTTGTCGTATTCTGGCAGCAGTTCTGGCAGCAACAGCCGGAATGAGGCCGCTTCCGTGTAACGCGGGTCCGTATAAATCCCTTCCAGGCGGCCTTTCAGAGGCAGATATCGAAGCGTCAACCGACCTTGCCCGAGCCGTACCAGCTTTTCCTGCATCCGTTGCGGGATGGGTTCTGTCACCAGACAGACCACTTCAAAGTCCCCGGTCGAGGCATCCAGCATCGACCGCAGCATCGTGGCCGCTGGCACGAAGTAGTTGGGTGTAAAGGCAATGGCGAGCGGTGTCATCATGATCTTCCTCCACAAATGAACGCCAGTGTTCGGGGCATGAGTTTATTCAACAAGTAATAGAGTGCCAGGCATACGCCCAGCACGACGATGGGAACAAAAATGAATCTGATCCAGGTCCCCGTCACACCTTCCCCGCAAAGACGAAGGAAGAAACCTTTTGTCCATCCAAGGATATAGATTTCATGGACGGCATAAATGAAAAAGACGGTTGACGAGAGCCGTACAAACCGTTCTTGCGTCTTTGGCTTTTTGGTCAGCCAATCGCAGACGTTCAGAAAGGTAATCATTCCGAAAGGATAGAATGCACGGAGGAGCCATTCATGCCAGGGTTTATCCATTTGCGCCGTAGCCAGAACCAACAGGACTGCCGCAAGGATCGCTGCCGGCAGCTTAACTTTTTGGCCCAGGGAGAGGAAATTAAAACGATTGATGCTCATCCAGGCACCCAGGCTGAAATAAAAGATGGCCCGCATGGAAAGGATTCGAGGCGTCCAGGGACTCAGGTAGAGAAGGATCAGAACCCCGAGGGATACCCAGGGATACTTTTTGTAGAGGGGATAAAAGATGGGCGTGACCAGTGTCATTTCCATCATGTCGAGCATGAACCAGAGCGGGAAGTTGGCCGGGCCTGCCACGAACCAATAGTAGAGGCCGTAATGGACGACTTGCATTTCATTCGAATTGACCTGCAAACCGAAAAGGGAGAAACCATAGTTCTTCAGGAGAATGGCCGCGACCACCAATAAATTCCAGATTATATAGGGGACCAGCAGCGTCCAGATACGCCGTTTCCATTTTGACAAGGTCCATCGGAAGGAAAAGCCTTTTTCCTCCAGATTCCAAAAGAACAAGTATCCCGAAAGAAAGAAAAACCAGCAGACGGCAAGCGGGCAGATGTGGTGAGAGATCATCTCCGATACAAAGCCGTAGGACGTGTTTACCCCATTGTAAATGCCTACTGAATGCTCAAACAGGACCAGGACGATGAGGGGGAACCGCATCGCTTTGATTAAGGCAGATTGCCGCGTTTGCAAGGAGGCAGAATCTAAGGCCATCGGTAATAGGCTATTGAAACAACCGGTGTTTGACCCACCGAAGGGCCATCATGACTTTGTCTTTGACCGCAGCACGCCGGCAGCGTCGTAAGTAGGAAGGAATGCTTCTGAAAGGCAGGAACTTGATGACCAGGTTGAAGTAGTCATACACGCATTTTTTGTGCAGATAATCCGGGTTGACGATGGCATAGTACTCCTTGTCTTCCGGATTGTCCGGTTCGGGCCATCCTATCCGTTCAATCCACTCGGACAGGGAAGAAATGGCTTCGATCTTTTCCTTGAAGCGGGAACTGTCGGCAGAAAGATGGGCAGGGGACTGCCTGAAGCAGAACAGCATCGCCTGCGTATTGGCTACCCCGTTGAATGATTCCCGGATGGGCGTGGCGATATCGGAACCGAAGGCACATGGGAAATCAATAAACCCACCATGGTCGAGCAGCGTCTGCCGGCGGAACATGAAATTGCCGATGCAGCTGAAGGTACACCCCCGAAGCCAGGTGTTCAAGTATTCGTAACGGGAAATGAACTCCGGCAAAATGGAATCGTCAAAGAGATGCCTGTCTTCTTCATCGATCTGTTCCACGGAAGAGTGGATCAAGTCTGTCTGCGGATACTTCTCGGCCAAGCGGATGCACGTTTCGGCAAAAAAAGGACGGTACACATCGTCATCTGCCGCCAGTACGACCCATTCTCCTTTCGCAAAAGAAAGGCTGTGGTTCCATTGTTTCACAAGATTCCCGCCGCCCAGATTGTGCTCATTCCGTATGTACGAGATGCGGACATCTTCAAATTCAGCCACAATCTCCCTGAGCGGCTCCGGGGAACAGTCATCTACGACAATCAACTCCCAATCCAGAAAAGTCTGGCCGATGATGCTGGCAATCGCCTCTTTGAGGAACCGGGCTTTATAGGCCGGCATGATGAAAGATATCCTTTTCACGAGAGAGGACTGTTTAGTGCTGCTTGATATGTTCTCTTATCATCCGTTGGATGAACTCCTTGCCGACGGTCATCCGGTACCTGGACCGATGTAGAAAGGTTGTGAGGAAGGAATCCGGAAAACAGACGGATAGCCGTTGCCCGAATGAAAGGGGGAAGTGGCAATCTTTGATATCTTTCCGCAGGCTGTCAATATAGGAAGTGGATGCCAGCCGTCGTTTCGTTTGGGACAGACAGATCTGTTGAATGGACTTCAACCGGCTTTCAATCAAAGCGGGCATCATGTTTTGGACCTGATCGGAAGGAACGGCATCGAGAATGTCTTCATAGTGGATCATAATCATTTCTGATGTCCACCTGGCGGAATGACTCAACGAATTCGGCAGTATTTTGTATTCATACACTTTTCTGTTGAGAATCAGGACAGGTTTCTCCGTGGAAAAGGCGATTCGCTCATTCATTACCATGTCTGTTCCGGCTCTCTTCGGATGAATTAGGAAGAAGGACTTTTCGGACAGGATGGTTCTTCTGAACAGTCTGGCACAAGGGGAACAAAGTATGATGTCGCCGATGATCATTCTTTTTCGCCATTCGTCATTCGCGATGAAATAGGAAGGCTGTTGCGTTTCAAAGAGGAAGCCGACGACGATGTCTGTATCTTCTTTGGTTCCTTCCGCCAGGATGGATAAAGAGTCTTTGGGCAAAGTGTCGTCCGCATCCACAAACAGGACCCATTCCCCTTTTGCCAAAGCGGCTCCGGCTCCTCTTGCTGCAGTATCCCCGGAGTTGACGGTATGGATCGTATGGATGATGTCGGATTTTTGGGCCCACGCATCGCAGATAGCCGGAGAGTTGTCCGTACTTCCATCATCCACCAAGATCAGCTCGAAATCCTGGAAGGACTGTTCAAGAATGCTTTTGATGCATTCTTCCAGGTAAAGATCTGCATTGTAAACAGGAACGCAGACAGAAATGAACGGATTCATCAGGCTTCTTGTTTTGGATGGACTGTTCCAGGAATTCCGATCACGGTGACACCAGGCGTAAGCACGTCTTTGACTACAACGGCACCGGCGCCTATTCTGACCTTGTCAGCGATTCGGATTCCCCCCAGGATCTGGGCATTCTGGCCGATGTCTACATTGTCGCCTATGACGGGAGAGTCATCAGGATAGCCCCCCGTACTTCCGATACAGCAGTTGCCGTGAATCTTGCAGTTGCGGCCAATCCGGGATTTGGGATTGACGATGATGGAGCCATAGTGCTCGATCACCAGGCCTTCCCCGAAACAGCCGGCGCTGATGATAAAACCCAGTCGGGATCCCAGCCTGTTTTTTCTGCCCCTATACCAGAAGGCAAGAAGTTTGGCCGGTCGGGTAAACGTATATTCTTCTTCTTTCCGCAAAAACCGGAGATATTTTCTGATGTAATAACGTTCCGGGCGGATGAGCCATTCCATGAAGTGTTCTTTGGCGGTCATATCCATTGAATGCTAATTTATTAATCCCGGCGGGGCTTGGAGAAGAAGTGGGCGATATTATTGGTCAAGACTCTTAGTCGATATCTTGGGAGGGAGTAGTGACTGGGTCTGTCATCCTGGTCATTGAACCAGATAACGGGTTTTTCGATCACTTTACAATGAGAAGCGGCCACCCATACATTCAACAAGCGTTCAGCCATATAGCCAAAAATCCGTTTTTGTGCCGTGTTATAGTGTGATATGTCGATATGCTTTTCCGTTTCTTCCAACAGCGGGAAAAGCCACGAACAGTATCGGTCGAAAGTTTCCCAGTTCATCAGGAACATATTGTAATGCCTTAGGTAATTGCCCTGATAAATCACTTTAAAGAAGGCATCCTTGATTTCCTGCGGCTGCGTTGCCTGGATTACGATATTCAACGTCCGGATATCATCGCTGATGTGGCATTCACAGTAGTCTTGAAAGAGAGAATGCCTGAAATTTTCGGGTTTGGCCAGTACGACAGCACCGTTCTTTATCTGCTCAAGTATCGTTTGAGGAATATCCAGGTTGAGGGTCTCGAACCGGTCCGTTTTAAACGAAGTATAAGGGAACCCAAACCGTCCCTGATGATAGAAGTCGAAATAGCGCCGGTAATGACAAAGGCCGATGACGGAGACATTCTTGAGATTCTTCCAAGCCCAATACATTCCGGTCAACTCACAATAACTACTGTTTTTGGAGCTGATATTGTCCCCCGTATCATCTCCCGGTATCCCCAAATCAATCTTGGAGACTGCTTTACCAACTTGAATCGGGTAATATGGTTCCTGTGTTGCACAGATATCCTTCTTGTGGCAACACACTAAAACTTTACAGTTGGGAAAATACATGGTAGTAGATAGATTATCAACGGTTCGCGCGCTTTCCTTTGAGAAATTTGTGAATAATGCGTTGGAAGAATGGTTTCAAGACCAATACAAAATAATCCTTGAAGGATAGAGCCCTCGACAATTTAAGATGCAGGCTGATGATTCTTCCTGGCGTATTGGCGTTAAACTGATTCATCATATTCTGGATTCTCCAATAGGAATCAGCTATGCCCTCTACTGCATTCCTGAGATTGGCTGGAGACTTAGATGACACAATCTTTTTCATCAGAATCATGGCATCCAAATCTGTGGCGAACTTGGGGTTGAAGGATTTCTCCAGGGAGGCCATCGCAGACCCTTCCCGTTCAAAATACCAATAGACAGGCTTGGTGTTGTAAAAGATCCGGTTGCAATGACAGAGGTAATGTGTTATGAATAACCTGTCCTCGTTGAAGCAGATTTGCTCATGAAAGGAAAGATGATGTGCTTGAATGATTGCCGTCCGAAAAAGCTTTCCCCAAATATACCCGAGATATCTGTATGGAGCGGGATGATACATTAATGCAACAGCCGCATCTCGGTTCAAATCGTAAACGCTTCTTTCTTCGACACGATATTTAATGTTGCCTTTTTCGTCAAAATACTCATAGCCACCGATGACCATATCGTATTCATTTGTCAAGGCAGACGCTAGGCACTCCAATGCATCCTGAGGCAAACAATCGTCGGCATCGACAAAGCAACAATACGCTCCCTGTGCGTGTTGAAGACCCATATTCCGGGCAGAACTGACCCCACCATTATTCTTCGTGAATAATCTTACGCGTGTGTCAGTAAAAGAATACTGTTCACAGACAGAGACGGTATCGTCAGTGCTTCCATCATCTACGACAATGACTTCTATGTCTTTCCAGCGTTGAGTCAAAACACTTTGAAGACACTTTCCGATAGAAGCGGAACCGTTATAGACAGGAATAATGACCGATATCATTTATGCGGCAGAAATGGCTTGATTGCGTTTTCTGGATTCCCATTGTAGTGGATGGAATAAGCAAAACGCTTCATCCTATTACTTGTACGTTAGTTTATGAAGGGGTATCGTGGCCAGGATCTCATGATGCGGCATCAGCGTAAAAGAAGGATCGTTGACAGACTGCTGCAGGTAGTGGGGAAGCGTATCGCTTACAAGCGGCATATCGGTCGGGTAGCCATATACATCAAAAAGAATCTGGAAAAAAAAGTAGTCAGGCATCCGGTCGTGTGTCTTCCACCATAACAGCAGCATATCGCATAAATCGGCTAATGCTTTGTTCCCGGTTTTGGCGAAAAGGATGCTGTTGAGCATATTGACCCGAAACCCCCTGGCCCATCCGAAGTAATAGGCATACGTGTTCCTCCAGTACTTGTAATGCGGTTCGGCAGGATCCCGTCGAAAAAAGAAGAGATCTTGATCAGCGTAAAGGGCCGGAATGGGACCGGAAAGGAAGACGGTGGCGTCAAGCCAGACACCTCCGTATGCCTTCAAAAGCATCAATCGGAGCAGGTCGGAAAAATGGGCGACCGAAAACACCTTTCGCTTTTGCTGCACAAACGTGGGGATGGCGATATACTCAGCCAGATTTGCGTCGGAAAGACGAATGATCTTGTAATCTCCCGCCCAGCGGTCAACCGAGTCGAGACACGTCCGTACGACCTCCGGCACCTGTCCGTATCCTTGTGACCAATATTGCCAGATAATCCGATCTGTACCAAGATCCTTCCTGGCCGCTATTTCAAACGTCGGCGGGTCCTTGCGGTACGCTTCGATGAACGCTTCGCAGATAGCGGCTATGCGTTTGTGCTGCGCCAGAATCTTGTATTCACGTAGTTTTCGCCAAACAAAGGTCCGTGACAGATTCATTTCGGGGACGATCTTAGCTATTGTAGAAATGCGGATGCGGAGAGGGCTCGTTCAATGACCGGGGCCATATCATAATACTTGTATTCGGCCAGCCGCCCGCCAAAGATTACATTCGGATCCGCCTGCGCAAGGGTTTGGTATCGTTGGTATATTTCTGAGTTACGAACATCGTTGACGGGGTAGAAAGGATCCATCCCATCACGCCATTCCGCCGGGTATTCCCGGGAAATGACGGTGTGAGGATTCTCATAAACGGCTTGCCCAAAAGATTCGAAATGCTTGTGTTCGATGATGCGGGTAAAAGGCGTTTCCCGGTCGGTATAGTTGATGACAGCGTTGCCCTGGTAGTTGGGCGTGTCCAGAATCTCTGTTTCGAAACGCAAAGAGCGATAGGCAAGTTTCCCGAAACGGTAATGATAGAACTCGTCGATCTTTCCGGTAAAGACAAGATGGTCGGCCAAACCTTCCCAGTAACCGCGATCTTCAAAGAAATCTACCCCAAGCCGGACTTCAATGCCTTGCAGCAAGCCGTCAATCAACTTGTTGTAACCGCCTTCCGGAATCCCTTGATACTTGTCGTTGAAGTAGTTGTTATCGAAGACAAAACGGACGGGGAGCCTTCGGATGATGAAGGCCGGCAAGTCGCAGCAGCGGCGGCCCCATTGTTTTTCCGTGTATCCCTTGATCAGCTTTTCGAATATATCGTGCCCCACGAGAAGAAGCGCCTGCTCTTCAAGGTTCCGGGGTTCCTTGACCCCTGCACGGACCAGTGCCGCACGGGCTTCTGCACGCTGCCCCTGAATGATCTTCTGCGCTTCTTCCGGTGCCGTAACGCTCCACATCTGATAGAATGTGTTCATGTTGAACGGCAAGTTGAAAAGTTTGCCCTGATAGTTGGCAACCGGGCAATTCGTATAGCGGTTGAAAGGTACGAAAGAATTGACAAAATTCCAGACCGCGTCATTGGAAGTATGGAAGATATGGGCACCATACTTATGGACGTTGATTCCGGCTATGTGCTCGCAGTAAACATTCCCGCCGGCATTCGGACGCTTGTCGATGACAAGACACCGTTTGCCGACCTTTTTCGCCTGATAGGCGAAAGTGGCACCAAAAAGGCCTGAACCAACGATAAGATAGTCGTAAGGCTTCATGGATTCGCTGTAAATTTCCGGGCAAAAAGGCATCCACTGGCGGAAAGCCTCGCCAAATCATCCAGCCGCCAGGTCGTCGCCGTCGAACGGATGATTTCCCGATGGAGGTAGGTATCCAGATTGACAACGCTGTCTTTCAAGGGAGAAGCCAGCAATTCGGAAGGGATGAAGTATTCATCCCCGCAGAAACTCCATCGATAGGTCTTTTTGATCGCATCTTTCCGATGCAAAACATACTGTACCGCTTCCTCTGTCAGACTCAACCAGTTGCTGGCTTTGTAAAATGTCAGCCCACGGTTCGACTCGATATGCAGGAGGCGCTGCAGGGCAATGGCACTTTTCCAGCAGAACTGACTTGCTCCCCGCAGGAAACGGTGGCGCGAAGTGTAGTTCCTAAGGAACAGGTTATAACGCCGCACCTTGAGTGTCTCTTGATAAGGGGTATCTTGGCAGAGCCCCGTCAGTACGGTTTTTCCTGCTGTGGCCTGGAAGAAGGCATCGATTCCTTCAAGAGACTTTAGCGGCAAGGTCGTCCCGGAGATAACATGGTAATAATCATAGGGCCCTTCTAGCGCAGCCGCTTGCAACAAGGCTAATTCGCATTCAATCTGGGAAAAACTGCCCCAGCGGACATCCACGCGTTTCCGCAGAACCGTGAGATGGCTCCTCGAAACCCGGATAACCGGCAAGGTCCTGACTTTCCTGTCGAAATGGAGGAAGATAGCGCTCCGCTCATTATCCAGCGCCGATACCAAGCGCTGCAGAATCTCGAATTCATTGTGTGCTATGATGAGCCATGCGTGCGTCATGGATGTCCTCCTTGTAAAACTCTTTTCAACCAGGACAACCCAATGCGAATAGACTTCAAGGACCACATAAGCCGGATAACTTCAAGAATGTCAAGTTGCGCCAGATCACTCCACATAATGTACTTATAACAATAATCCTTTACGTTTTTGCGAAAAGCCTGGTTCTGGAGGGTGGCGGGATATTGATTTACCCATTGATAGAACAAGCGGGTTGCCTGGATTTTTTCGCAGATATGTTCGCCATTTCCAGATATACTGATGGGAGTACTCCTAAAACTGAAATGTATGCCGATGGTTGTGGCAATCCCTTTTTTGCTCAGTTGGATAATGGCTGCATCATCGCTGAACCACGCAAAGGGGAATAAGGGAAAGCCACTGATTTGTATCAGCGAAGAGCGTCTGAATACATTATTCCCCAGACAGTGGATGGAGTCCGGCTGATAAAAGCTTGTCAAAAAAAGCTGTTGAGATTGAATCTGGGGGAATGCGATATCTGTTTGAAAACTGGTGCCGGTGCCGTCAATTCGCTGCGTCCGGCAACGGATACAGTCTACTTCAGGATATTGTTGCGTCAATTGATCGATCTTTTCAAGAAAATGGGCTTCATATACATCATCATCACCTGGAAAAACAACATACTCGCTGGAGCTGATGGAAAGAAGCAGATTCCAGTGATCAGTCAATCGTTCCGCACCGACATTCTGGTTATTTCTCCGATAGTGGACCCGGTTGTCTGCCAGAAACGGTTCGACGATACTATATACGGGTTCGGGGGAACAGTCATCAGAAACAATAAGCAAAAAGTCCCTATAAGATTGGTTTAGAATGCTTTCTATTGCCTCTTTCAAAAAACTGGTTTTGTAGGCTGGTAGTAAGAAAGAATACTTAGCCATCAGGGTAAATGTAAATAATTCTCAATCCGTTTCCAACTCCATAAACGCGACTTGTCGATTAGGATGCAGACGAATCCCATAATAATCAAAATGATGATCATCAGCAGGTAGTAAGCGGCAAGCGGGACTACGTCGTACAAACGGTGGAATAATCCATGGAATAGTGGAGAAACCAAACTGTTCTCATGAATGAGATAGATGGCAAAGGCTGAAACGGCAAGCCAGTTGATGAACCGGTTTTGAAAGCGGAACTTCGAGAAAAACAACAGAAAATAAAGAGCGGCCACGATCGCAAGGGGGGAATCGTTGTGATTCAGGTGAAATCCCATCCCGAACCATTTGTAGCCAAACCAAAACAACAAGGCGGAAACCAGAGTCACGCTCAAGTAAATCAACAGATCTGTAGATTTACTAAAAGAAAACACTTTTACAGGATAGAGCCTGATAAAACTTGACAATAAGTATAGTCCGATAAAAGAGAGCGGTGAAAAGCCAAAGTCGAAGTGGCCGATATTCAAAAGAAAACCAAAAAGAAACTCTGCAAGGAAGAAAGCGATGAGAACCCCGATGAATTCTTTTTTTGTGGCGTGCTGGATAAAAGCATTCAAGACGGGAGACAACGCATAGAGAATCAGATAAGAAACCACAAACCAGTAACCGGATCCGAACAGAAGATAAGGCCATAAATCTTTCTTGAACGATACGGGAAGTCCCAGTACCAGAAATACCAGAAAACAGAGTAAAGCGAGAAACCACACTTGAAAGAGTAGTTTGAACGCACCTTTCAAAGACGCCCGTATGCCGAACCAGCCGGAGATCATGACAAAGACATTCACGCTGACCAGGCATAGTTGGTTTACCAACAATTTACTTGCCCCCTCCGCTCCGACCAAGTCTCCCTCTTCGACATAACCAGACATGTGGCCGAACATAACCATCAGCATACAGACAAGCCGGAGCAACTCAAAATTGGATTGGCGAAGCTTTTCCATAAATCAACTATTCAGCCTCTCCCTCCGGTCAAGAGAGAAAGCGTCCTGGGGGTCATGCGTTCCATAGCTTTATAGAGCAGAAGGCAGATTGCTACCGCAATGCTTGGCCTGAGAAACAAGTCAATGCACTCCACCCATTCACCTTGGAACGGAAGTGCATGCAAGATAATCCAATGGGAGAAGTCGTGAAGGATCAAGATATTGTGCGCGGCAAAGATGAAAAAGCTGCTATGGACCAGCAGGGGATGAAGCTGACCTTCTTTTTTTACACGCATTCCCGCTAAAAGAAAGAAGAAAACTGTCCCGGAAAGGATGAACACGCTGCTGCTGATCCTGTACAAATCAGGGTGATTCCGGAACGAAAGAGTCAGAATGACGAGCGAGAGCACGGCCAGAGAGATTCCCCCGTATTTCCATTGGTCAAATGTGTCAAGCATGTTCTTTTTCTCAATCCGGAACCAAGCACCGGCCGCAAAAAAGACCACTCCCTCGGGGATGAATCCTATGGTGACGAAAACCAGGGTCAAAACCAGGATTCCCCAGCCACGGAGATACTTGATGAAGAGCCAGAACAAGGGTGCGGCCAAGACAAAGATCATCAAGTAGCGGATAAACCAAAGCGGCCCGTCAAAAGGGAGACCGCCTGATGCATCCCAAAGGCCTTGTGACTGGACAATCGAATCAAGCAAGGTGGGGTACGATTCTCCGTGCATTCTGGCAAAGAGCCAGTGATAGCCCCAGATGGCGAGTCCTGCGATAATGTTCCAGAGTAGATAGGGAATCAGCAGGGTCCGTACGCGCTTTTTGAGCTTGTCGAGCCAGATATGGGTATCCCATTGATCCTCAAGTTTGGAGAAAAATAAGTAACCGGAAATCAAGAAGAAGCACGGAACGGCAACCCGGCAGATTCCCCGCCCGAAAGCGATGCAAAGCGTTGAATAGACAGGATGTGAACTCCCGACGCCCAATGCTGCCGTGTGAAGCAGTACGACAAGAGTCGCCATCGGGCAACGGAGGTAGTCAATCGAGCGGGACTGGGTAGATTGTATTGAATAGT
>JAEEGH010004245.1_pt1 | contig 36892 bp, 14 predicted proteins | sample 9134181 | NCBI WGS metagenome assembly JAEEGH01 (sample SAMN16246544, study PRJNA631951) | gut metagenome | biome: gut microbiome; feature: rumen; material: DP-attached | host: Bos | place: Iran: Karaj | collected 2018-10
GCAACGGAGCTGAGAGGAAACGGTAGTTACCATTTCCATCTACGAAATAATAGTTATGGTGAAGACCAAGAACATTGACGGTATTACCCGAATACCAAAGGCAGTTAGGGCCAAATTCATCGGCATTCTGCAACACCCAATCTTGAGCGGTCTCATCATACACATGCGCCAAATAATGGCCATCCTTCTTGATGACATGCAGCGGGTCATTCTGCGCCGCAACGCTTCCTGCAAAAGCAAAAAGCAACAGGCAGCAAACTGCCAGCTTGCGTACTACTTTCTCCATATTTATGCTTTTTCTTTTTATTTTCAGATGATTATGTATATTCAGTAGTTTCTTCATTGCCGTTTTCTCTTCTCTTTAACTCATTTTCAATCTCAAATTTATTGCGTGACGCCGTTGACAATCACTTTCGTTTCGCCGCCAACCCTTCCCATATTGCCACCGCCATAGATGTTACCGAGTACCTTGGTACGGTCTTTGACATGGACCAAAGTATTTTGAAGGACTTCACTTTCGTCGCCACCGCCGAACACGTTGCCCGTGCCACTGACACCAAGGGTGCCCACGGTGGTTAAACCTTCCAAGGTAAGTGTAACATTATTTGAGACAGCACCAAGGCCTTCAAGCGATACTGTGGTGAGTACGTACCATTTGTTACTTCCTATAGGATATTCAAAGGTGGCATTTGTTCCCGTATTGGCATTTTCTGGGATAACCACTCCTTGCGGGAACATCTCACCCGTTTCAGGATTCTTGTAGCACCAAGTGTAATCACGGTCGATGTATTCTAACGAGTTTAACCTATTTAAGCCATCCTGCATGAGACCAGCGCCATCAATATAGGGGAAATGCGCACGATCCTTGTCGTGAATACGGAAAGGCTCAATTTTGCCAGAAAAACCTCCACCGAAAGCATTGCCTAAAATAGTACAATCTGTCAGCGTTGAAGTAACATTGCCATTGACATTGGCGAGGTTGCCACCGCCGTAAAAGTTCTTTTTAACTGTACAATTAATTAAGGTGTTGGTAACATCACCTGTAATGGTGGTGCCAAACTGTGCCCAATGCAGGTAGGAACGAATCGTAGGATTTTCACCCAAACCATTGGACTCCACAAAACACTCGAATTCGAACAGCGCATGATAGCCCTTGTTTTCTCCCGTTCCTTCATATTGTGTGGTAAGTCCAGTAATGGTATTAAGGGGATTTAATACATTATATCCATGTCCATTCCAGTATGACAAAGTAGAAGGATTGGTAAAATCAATATTACCATCTTCTTTCTGCTCACGATAGTAGCTGGTGCCACCGTTGCCGCCACCATAATAACGGCCAAAGATGGTGCCTGTGGCATGAGTCGTGACAGTTTTTCCATTGCCCATAGCGCCAATCTTAGGACCTCCGCAGTATTTTTCCACCAAACTATTGTCAATAGTGACATCGATGTTGCCACCGATAGGATTTGAACCGTTGATGCCACCGCCATAAAACTCTCCGATGATGGAATGGTCTATTTTGAAATAAACACTGCCCAAAATCTTGTCATAGCCCGCTCCACAAATAAGGCCGAACTTGCCACCATTAATATAGCAGTGTGGATTCCCTTGTGCGGCAATACTTGTTGGGACAATATCGGGACGATAGATGCCGGAAAGATAGAACTCAGGGTATTCACCACCGAGGACGTTGACCGCACAGAGACGCGTCTTAGCGTTTTGTCCTCTGTTAGTGTGGGCACCTGGGGTGAAACGAAGCATGCGAAAATGCCCCCCCATGATAAAATACTGGGTAGTATTCTGCGGGCCATATCGCAGCACAATTTGCTCAAAGTGACCTCCATTCAGGATAACCGGTGCAGGTACTTTGGTGCCAGCCTGACCATTCGCTTGCCCTTGTCCAAATTTTGCAGCATCGTATTCGAACTGAGTGGTATGCATGTACGAGGTCTCGGTAATCTCAAAATGCCCTAAGGGGATAAAGATACCAATGGTATTTTGGTTGATACCATGACGTACCGCCATACCCAACTCAGGCACTGGCAGAAAGTCGAAACGAATGGGTTGGATGCCCGGACGAGGCCACAACCTACGGAATTGCAACTCAAAACAATAGTCGGGCTCGTTGTCGAGATCCTTGTCGATGCTCATTATCGTGTAGGGATAATATTTTTCGGTATTACCGTTAATGCGAGTACCCACAGGGTCATTCTCGTTTCTCCATTGCAGGTTGTTCAGCAAGACAATGGCCTGGTCATAAACGGAGATGTTGAGAGCGTTGTTTGAAAGCGTGGCTTGGTCAAGAGCCAGGACTGCAGTTTTCCATGATTGATAAACCGGTTGGTTTTGGAATGTCGTGGGCAGCGTTCCCGAAGGTGTAAAGGGCTGGCCTGCACGAGGGTTACCACTGGCATTATAATTGGTAATGTCCACTCTGTCAAGATAGTGCCCCGTGTTTTGCAGGTAGACGGCCTTGCCCCAATAGGCCTCAATGGTGATGGCTGTCACTCCCTCAGGCACATAATAATAACCGCCTTGGGCGAACACACGTCCGCTAACACCATAGAGATCTTTGTCGGTGCAATAGCGATCGGCAAAATTGTAACCACTCTCCCAATCGGCAACAAAAGAGTTGTAATCCGTGACGGAGCCATCGGTGGAGACTGCCGTCACTTTCCAACCAGTAACCACATAGTCCTTGTAATTTCCGCCATAACGAGTGTCATGAACATTGCTGGACGGGTCGCCGAAAAGTTCGTTATAATAAGGAAGTTGCACCTTGCAATAGCCATAGTCACAATGCAACGTATCCATGTCCGTGATGTTTCGGGATATGGTAGTGCCAGTAACGCCAGCAGAGGCATGGCTGCCAGGGTTGACGTTGATACTCAGCGTACCCAAAATCTTACCTTGATAGGGAGCAGCATCAGCGCGTTGCACCCAAACGCCTGCCTTATCGTCCCAATACTTGTCAGGATCAGGGTTGATGACAGAAGGATACTTGCCCCACTTCTTCAGGATAGGATAGGGAGCAATACTGGGGTCGAGCACCCACTTGGCAAGGTCTAAAGCAGTGACTTGTTCGTCGGTAGGTGCCGTTTCATTGGTTCCATTCACCCACCAAGTGCAGAGGCGACGGTTGCTGTTGAAGATGCTGCGGTAATACTCAAAACGAGTCAAATACTCCTCCAAGACAGGCCAGGAACGGTTGTATTTATCAATATCATTTGAATTTCCTGTGATGTAGGTGTCATCAAAAGCGGCACTCTCCCGGAAGAAGTCGTAAGGATTAATGCCAGTATTAGCATGATTACTATCCTCAGTTTTAATCACCTTGTTACCATAAACAGGGAAATAATTCTCACATTGGGAAATGTCAATATCGCCATAGAACATGCAATTCACCACAATGGTCTTTATAGAACTCTGGGATGAAGTCTGGTTATTGTTGCCCACTATTCCACCAACATAGTAAGTGCTGCTACCGCTGGTGCCACCACCTTGGGTAATCCAAGCATAACTGAAGCAGTTGATGACGCGGGCGGTTCCATCAAGTTTACCGACAAGGCTACCGCAATTGTGGTTATTGCTACTGGCCACAGTGGAGGGATTGTCAAAAATGTTGATGGGATTTGTGGGCAGAATGCCACAACTATAGATGCGTGCATCTCCATTGGCAGTGCAGCAGATGGCACCGACATCACCATCTTGGCTAATTTGCACTCCCTTGAGCATGATATTGCTGATGTGAGCACCCGTAACAGTGGTGAACAAAGGCTGAGTTAACCCACTAATGACAGGGAAAATGCCGTTTTCATCAGCCTGGGCGGTCAGCGTGCCAGAGAAAGTGCTGACACCAGCTGTACCTCCACTGATATCCTGTGTGATGATATAGCTACCGTCTGAATCAGTAATTTCGCTCAAGTTGGTAATAGGGGTTTGTCCCCAAGCCGTCTCACCCAAGAAAACCACGAAAAACATCATTACGAGCATACACACTCGACATAACATTCCTTTAATCCTTGTACTCATTTTCTTCATACAAAACGTAAGTGTTTTATTTTCAATAAGTTAAGTTAAAATTAAAAAATATTAAAGTTAAAATTAATATATATTGGTCTAAAACTAGACCCCAAAAAAACGGTGCAAAATTAGTCAAAATTTGTATATAAAATATGTCTTTTTCAAAATTAATCTGACAATATGAACAAAATGTTTGTAAAATAATTGAAAATCCGTTAATTAGTATCTCCATTGATAATCACTTTTGTGTTGCCACCGATGGTGCCCATATTGCCGCCGCCGTAGATGTTGCCGAACACCTTGGTACGGTCTTTTATGTGTACCAATATATTGCCATCGACAGCACTTTCGTCGCCTCCGCCAAAGACATTGCCCGTGCTATGTTTCAGCAATCCGTTCTCAAATGTGCCGATGGTACTGTTGCCTTGGATAGTAAGAGTGACATTGTTTGAAACAGCGCCAAGGTGGTCGAGCGGCACTTCTGTGTAGAAATAGGCCGTATCATGGGTGGCAGGAGAAGGCTCAGTAATGGGATCTCCTGTGGAACCATAACTATGACTCCAATAATATGTATTGGAAGTGCCCTCCGGATTGTAGGTAATCATACCTGTATAAACATTGACCTCTGGGATGTTTTTATCCTTTTCGTGGATGACGACAGTGTCGACAGAAGCGGAGTAGCCAGCACCAAAGGCGGAGCCAAAAACATCGGTGTCGATGAGTGTAGAATTGACACTGCCCGTAACACCACCGAGAAATCCGCCGCCATAGAAATTCTTTTTAACGACACAATCGGTCAGTGTACTGGTGACATCACCCGTGTTGGTAGTGGCAAACTGGGCAGAGTAATAGTAGCTACGGTTGATTACATTTCCTGCCCAAGTACCCGTTGAAGTGTTGATTGTCTCGTAATCATAGTCGGCTTCATAGCTATGGTCAGCATTGCGGTATTGTCCCGGGTGATACCTAGGATCCACAATGCCACTCCAAACGGAGGCATCATAGGGAGGGCAATGGTCTGCATCGTCTGTTTTGTCGTACTGCACATAGTTAGTACCACCGTTACCGGCGCCGTAATACCAAGTAAAAACGGTGCCGTTGGCACTGGTAGTGACAGTCTTGCCTGGCTCCATATCCCCAAACTTGGGACCGCCACAGTATTTGCGCACGATGCTGTTGTCGATGACCACATCGATGGAACCTTTCACAATCTTGTAATTGTTGCCAGTAGATTGAGCCATGACACCACCACCATAGAACTCGCCTATTAGAGCGTGGTTGATGCGCCAAGTGACGTCGCCCTTAATGCCCTCTTTGAAAGCTGCGGCGATAGTGCCGAAACGGCCGCCATCGATATAGCAGTGTGGGTTGTCGTCATAGGGGGAAACACTCTCATTGAAACCACCAGTGAGATAGAAGCTGGTGAAGTCGCCGCCGAGGGCGTTGACAGCGCAGTGCCGCGTTTGATAGTTAGCACCAACATTGACATGTGCACCTGGCGTGAATGAAGGCATGACGACATGACCACCGAGGAGGACGTATGTGATATGTTGGTTCCTTTCGTTATTACGACCACGGCAATACTGGTCGTAGATGCCGCCATTGAGAATAACAGGGCCGTCATCGCGAGTTGGCAATTCGAACTCGAACTGGCCGAAACGGATAAAGGAAGTCTCAGTGACCTCGAAATGGCCAAAAGAACGGAAGCATCCGAGGGAGAAGAAATAGGTGGAGTTGTGCGTCTTGCCTGCGATACCCAACTCGACCACGGGCAGGAAGTCGAAACGTATAGGAGCAATGGTGTTACGGGTAACACCAGTGCCGAGCTGCCATTCGAGGCAGAAGTCAGGCTCCTCGTCGAAGTCAAGGTCAACACTCATGATGGTGAAGCCACGTGTGGCATCGGTAGCATGGGCAACATCGTTCTTGCCTACTGCTTCCTGTATATTGCCCACCAACACGAGGGCATAATCATAGACTGTCTTTTTCTCATCGATGTTGGCTGCAGTTAGTGCATCTCTTATGCTGCCTTTTGTCGAGGCGGTTTGGATAGTAGCTCCGTTGACGTTGTTGTCACGAGTACCGGCAGGGGCAAAATGGGAACCATTGCCGTAGTAGTTGTTGGGGGCATCTTTAGAGCCTTGGGTAATATTGACACGGTCGTAACTGTCATCAACGTTCCTAACATAGATAGCTTTGCCCCAATAGGCTTCGATAGTGATGGCCGTAACACCGTCTGGTACATAATAGTTACCACCTTGCGCAAAGACACGTCCACTGACATCATATAGGTCTTTGTCGGTACATTTACGATCCGCAAAGTTGTAGCCGGTTTCCCAGTTTGCGACAAATTCGCCTTTTGTACCACCACTAACCCCAGTAATTTTCCATCCTGTTACTACTTGGTCGGTGTAGTTATTAGCATACTTCTCTGTCCATGTGTCAGCATCAGGATTACCAAATACCGTGTTGTAATAGGGCAACTGTATCTTGCGGTAACCAAAGTCATAGCGCAACGTGTCCATGTCAGTGATGGGGATGGATAGTGTTTGGCTTGCTGCGGACGAATGGCTTCCCGAGTTAACATTCACTGTTAAAGTACCGAGTTGTTTGCCTTCGTATGGATTGGCGGTAGCCCGATTAACCCAAGGGGTGCCAGTGTTGCTGTTGATGACAGAAGCGTATTTACCGAAGGGCTTCAATATCGGATAGGGAGCGACGTTGGGGTCAACCACCCACTTGTACATCAGTGAGGCATCCTTAGGAATGGCCTGCACCTCAGCGGTAGTCAATGTGCTCGGAGCCACGTCGGAACCTACCCACCAGCCACAGAGTTCGCGGTTGCTGTTGAGCAGACTGCGGTGGAACTCTACCTGTGTGAGATAACGCTCATCAGCAGGGAAAGAACAGTTGTATGCCGAAGGGTTACCTGATGCGGTACTGAAGGTAGAACCGCTCCTGTAGTAGTTATAACTACTGATACCTGTAGTGGCGGCATTAGTGATTAAAGATCCACCATATACTCCATGCTGGTTGGTGCCGCCTGTAATGTTACCATAAAACATACAGTTGACCACAGCTGTCTTGAGTTTGGTATATTTTCCGTCTGAAACTTCTGCGGTTGATGCGAAGGTATTTTGTCCCACAATGCCTGCAGCTCTAGTGGTAGCGCTGACATCTGCATAACTGTAACAGTTGATGACGCGAGAATCTCCATCTAACTTACCCACAATGCCTCCGGCATTGGTACCAGTAGTGGTGACAAACGGATGTGTTCCTTCAGGGAACGTGGCATCTTTAGGCAGAATGCCACAGTTATAGATTCGACTATATCCCTGAGCAATGCCGGCAATGGCACCTACATCAGTAGCAGAACTGCTGATAGCGACATTCTTGAGTGTGACATTCTTTACGACACCACCATTAACGGTGTTGAAAAGTGGGTGTGACAGATCACTAATTGTATAGCCGTTCCCGTCAAAAGTACCAGTGTATGCTTTCGTGATTGCAGAAGTACCACTGGCAGAGATATTTGTAATCAACTTGAAACAAGTAGAGGCTGCTACAGTTCCATTGTTGACATCCGTTATGAAATTAGAAAAGTCTGTGTCATCTGCTATCAAGTATGGGTCGTCAGTAGTTCCTTGCCCATTCTTAATCTCCGTGGAAGCAGTCTCAGACTCTGTATAGTTGCTGTGTCTGGCTACTGCCGTTACAGTCATTGGCAGTTCATCTGTGGTGAAGGGAACAGGTCCATTATATAACGTTTCTGCCCCGCCATTAATAGTGTAATATAACGTGGCGTCTGTTGGCATACTGCATGACAGAGTAAATGTCATGCCTGCCCTTGTGATGACGGGTATGACGCATTGCAGAGTCACAGAACCGCTGCCAACCTCCGAAGGAAGCATGCTCTCCTTGACGGCGATGGCCTTGATGGTAACACCGCTGACATTCTCCGTCAGAGGCCCAGTGTATGCCGTGCTTGAGGTGGTGGGAGGATTACCGTTTGTGGTGTAGTAAATAGTGGCTCCTTCGGTGGCTGAAGTGATAGAAATAGCATTGCTACCGTTGTTCTGTATGGTAGGTGTGGCTACTTGCGTGATTTCCAGTGTGGCTACTTCAGAATTGGGTAAGGTGGTATGGGTTGCGAAAGCCTTGATAGTAGTAGAAGAGGTGACGGAGAACGGTGTATTATTATATGGAGTGCTCGAAGCGGTTGGGTTACTGCCGTCAGTGGTGTAGTAGATGCTTGCGCCTGCCGTGGCACAAGTGATGGATACTTCTGAGGTCGTATAGTCAAAACTAATAACGGGTGTAGCACATTGGACAGGTTCAACACTCTTTTCAGCTACCCCAGTCAATAGGACACCATATCGTTCAATCACCACCTTGAGGGTACAGGATGTTGTCACATCATAGATACCATTAGACATGATATCACTGCTGGCCGTGGGGTTATCGCCATTGGTAGTGTAGCGGATGTTGTAGCCTTCAGGAAGGCCATTGTTTTCGGTGACAGTCACCTGGCTGAGCTCCGATACATCACTGATGGTGGGGGCAGAAAGGGTGGCATCCTCAAAATGCCAGATAGAGTTTTGGGAGGTATTATTATAAACACCTACTAAGGCTAAATGCCACGGTGATGCGGTGCTGTTTGAATGATAATTTTGATTGTTTTGTCCTGCAGGATTCCAGTACCATCCCGAACGTCTTTTGGGCTGAATATTATAGGATCCTGTGATTTTAAATTTGAAATTTTCATTGGTGCTCAGACGATATATTCCGCTTCCCTCCTCATCATCAGGAGTCTGCAGGTGCATCGTCTTACGCTTACCGTTTTTTGTCTCATCAGTATTGGTGTTCGAAGGGGGATCATTTGGCAGAGGCACCTCATAAATCACATATTTACCTGTAGCCGCATGAATGATATAATAATACCCATCCTCATCTGATACAGGACTTAAAATCCATACGGAATTATGCTGACGTTCAGTAACGTTTGTCGGGATATCGGCTTGGTCTTTATTGGTCCTGTAGGTTGTTAAGAAGGGTTTCTCTGGGTCACCAGCAGTGGTTTCGTGATTTGGAGAATAAAAAGCATCAGCATTAATATAAGTAGTTTTTTGCTGAGGATCGTCTGCGGGAACCAAATACCAGTTTGTTGTGGGGGTATTTACATTATAGACAGCTCCTGGATGACCACTTGTACTATTATCGTTAGCAATATACCAAATGCCGACACAAGGATGCGTTTCTGTATTCCACTTTGCGCCATCTCTTTTCATCGTGAAGTCGGCGCTCTTCAGCCAGAGGGCGAGTTTGGAATCGATGGTGGCGGTATAGGTGCGCTTCAAGGCTTCGTCTTTGAAGTCTTCGCTTTTCAGCGTGAGCGATGTGGAGACCTCTAAGCCACGGGTTGGACTGATGTCGGTGGGAATGACGGCATAGACTTCAAGGCCATTCTCTGCCAGCTTGTAGCTTTTGTCGGGGGTTACAGCGAAGGTCACATTCGTCGTACCGTCTTTCTGCTCTTCCTGAGAAATAATGATGGTGCCGCCCGTCAGTTCTTTCTGGCCGAGGGTGATCGTGCCGTTCTTGGCCGGCTGCAGTTCTGTTCCCTTTTCTCCAAACAAAACCTTAACATCAGCCATAGCACCCATGCTGACTATGATCAGCATCATCACAGTGAATAACCTTGTCAGTGTTGTCTTCATATCTTGAATCATAACCTTGTTTTCTTATCTATTATATTTTGTTTCTTTTTCTGTTGTCATTGACATATACGACTGGCCTGCAAGTTGGGACAGTTTGGTTTGTATCATCACCGACTCCCATCTTACAGTATCCTCCCAATTGCCTCGTTGCCGAGGAAGGTATCCGCTTGAGATCATCCAACCAGCCTTCGACAGCCATCCTTGCTACAGAGAAATAACCTTCGTTGTGTCTTAACGTAAAGGCTGCCAACGAAACCTTTCCGTTGGAGTCGAGCATGGCCGGCAGGAAAATGGCACGTGCCACACGCTCTGTATCAAGAAGTCTCTTGTCAGACATAGCGATTAATTGTTTCTATCGTGGCCACTACTGAGTCAATTGACAAGGGCTGATGGTCATGACCCATGACTTTGTCTTTTGCCTCAGCAAAGTATGAATACTCTTCCTGGCCTATACTGATAGCGGCATTCTTCCGTTGCAATAAGAAAGTGCCGTTCACATTCGGGAACAATGACCAGTCTGCCAATTCAAGGCTGTCACAGGAACGAAGCAACTTGCCCATGAAATCAGCGATTTCAGGCAAAACAGGTTGAGCGTCCTCACCATCCCATCCAGGCTGGAGACCAGCGAACTCCTTCAAGCGACGCTTCATGTAGCCCAAGTTCTCATCGGCCACTTCTGTCTGCAGCTGAAGATAAACTGCCCGCTTTGTCTCCATCGGCATCTGCGAGGAGTGCAGGTAGCTTATCACCGTGTCAAACATCGTGGTTGCATAAGCCGCTACAGGTTCTGACACCTTCATCGTCCCCATATCTTTGTTTTCTTTACTCATAACCGTTGTTTCTTGCGTTCATATTATATAATACAAATGCAAAAGTAAGAAATCTTGGAGAGATAAGCAAATGATTGTGGTAAAAATTTGTTAATTTGAAGGTTTTGACGATGAAAAATATGTACCTTTGCGGGGAAATTAATTAAAAACCATACAAGTTATGCCAAAAAAGAAAAGCGGATTTCCGTATGAGGTCCATCCGACGCCGGTGAAGGGAAAGGACGGACGGAACATCGTCTATGCCAGACCGGCGAGGGGACGGAAACTCAGCATCGAGGCCGTCGACAGCTACTGTCACGAGAACTACGAACTGAAGAGCGGCGAACTGGAGTTTGTGTTCAAGCAGTTCCTGAAGTGCGCCTCCGAACTGATGGCCCGAGGCTATCGGATCGAAACGCCCATCGGCTCGTTCGTGCCGAAGTTAGGACTGAAGCGGGAGATTACCAATGCCGACGATGTGGAAGACAGCGACGTGCAGTTAGAAGGGGTGGACTACAACCCGGGAAAGATTTGGAACAAGGCCATCGAGGAATGGCTCTTCAACGGCTTCCTCCGGGTGGAGAACCCCAACGTGCAGGAGCTGATGCAGGACACAGAATATCTGGAACAGGCACTGAAGGAGTGTCTGAAGCGGGGCTTTGTCACCGTCAAGGATTTTACCATCAAAGCCCACCTGACGGACTATTCGGCACGGAAGCAATTAGAGGCCTGGACACAGGGCGAAAACCCGAAGCTGACGAAATCGACCATAGGGAATACGGATATCTATACTGAAATATAAATATGAAAAAGTACGCCCCTTATGCCCCTTTTAGAGATAACTATATGATTATCAATAGTATCAAAAAGGGGCGTACTTGTATCAAAGCACACCCTAAATACACCCCTAAGTAATCCCCTTTTGCGACCTATTATCTCAATTTAAGATAATAGCCTCGGACGCCGTTGTTCTTATGCCTTTTCCAGTGCAGATGCTTGAGGGCATAGCCGATGGCCTGTAACGTTGGCAAGTCCTTGGACTTCAGCGTATTTGACAGATGGTCCTGGATGGAAGTCGCCGTCCAGAAGTTCTCCCGTATGTGCTGTGCGGCAGGTTCAAAGAGCTGCGACAGCACCGTCTCGAGAGCCGACTCCTGCTGATACAGACTGTTGTGAGCCTGTATCTCCCGCTCGTCCTCCTCCGTAAACCAGTAGATGCAGTCCGGATCCTGCAGTTCAGCGACGGCCTGGGCGAAGATCTGCTTGTAGGGAATCTGCCCGGACATATCGACACGTCCCGTCACCTCAATGCAGAGGTATCGGCGGGTGCCGTCGCCTGAGGGCAGCGGCGTAGGATCATTGGTAGTGGCGATGAACGAGCAGAGACGGGGCGTCATTGTATATTGTTCACTGCGCATCTTCCGCACCTGCACGTCCTTCTCCGTCAGCAGCCGCTTGATCTTCGCCTGTTCGCGCTGCGTCTTCGAGTCGTATTCGTCGATGTTTACTAACCACATGCGGCCCAGGACACGTTCCACCTGCTCGGCATTGGCCATGTTGATGTCCTTCATATAGTACTCGCGCATCGACGGGGGCAGGATATGGTTGCAGAACTGTGTCTTGAAATACCCTTGTTCGCCGGTGAGCAGCGGCACCATCGAGTTGCCGTAGTCGCGGTTGATGTCGAGGGCCTGCGCCACCATCGCCAGGAGCCAGCGGTGGAAATACAGGGGCCAGCGTTCGTAGTCCGTAGGCAGACGACGGGCGAAATCCTCGATGTAGTTCGCCTTCCCGTCCCATTTTCCGCAGGCCGCGAGAAACTCATGGATGGGGTTGTAGTCGCTGACATGGGCCGACTCCACGTAGGTGCGGATGTCACTCATCCAGCTCTCCCCACCCTCCTTCATCTCTTCGACGACGAGACTGCGCAAGTCTCTGTCCGTCAACGGTTTCCACTGTTTGAAGCGCAGGTCGTTGGGACGGAACTCCGTCACTTGTTTCACCACGTTGTAACGCAGCTGATAGCGACGGCTCAGGAAGTCCTCGATGCTGCGCATGATGCGTTCCTTCTCGTTCATCTGTGAGAGGGGGCGACCTTTGTAAGGGTCCTTATAGGCATTGCGGAAAGTCTTCCGTATCACGTCTGCGCCAAGAGTCTTGAAACGCATGTTCCAGACGGCACGCTCCACGCAGCCCTCCTCCTGCAGACAGGCCTTGCGGCAGTAATCGGCAAGCAGCTGCAGACACTTCTCCGCCTGTGCTTCGCCGTCGTCGATGGCCTTTGAGAGACAGGTCTGATACTCCAGTTCGATGCGCTGGCGCTCCTCATGGTCCGGATAGATGATGACGTTACCCGCCTCATCAGCCTTCGTCCCCTCGTAGGCTGCCAGCGGATTCCTGACATCACGCACCACAGGCATAGGCAGCGCATCGGGATTGTAATAGAGCTGCGGATCGTAGCTCATGCGACACCCCCGCGTGAGACTCTGTTCCCCCACCAGTAGGTCGCACATGACCAGCGATGTATAGAGCCGCGCCGCACTCTCATGGGCATCCTTCAGAAACGCGAGATAATCGTCAACATTGACGGTTGTCGCCCCCGCCTTCTGCGTTGTCGGGGATTTGGAATCCCCAACCTTATAGTCACATCTGACGACGACTTTCAGCGTCACGCCACTCACGCCTGCGAAAGCCAGCATCGTATAGGGAATCTGACTCACACGCCGCCGTAGTTCCTCCACCTGACGGAATCCCTGCGGGCAGGGGACATTCAGCATCAGGAGACCTGTGGCAGAGGCGGGATTGTCGTATCCCCTGCGGCCGAAAGTGGCACTGAACACCAGATAAGGCAGCTTGTCGGTGTCGTTCAGCTGATAGCGTGGCGCACCTTCTTCCATTGCAATGCGTGAACGCAGGGCGATAGACGCGATGCGGTCTGCCGCTTCCTTCGTCTGGGGTGAGCGCATGCGTTCCACGACAGCACTGAGCTCCGTAGTGACAGGGCTGCCGAACTGCCCCAAACTGGTCTTGATCTTTGTAATCTTCATAGATGTATCTTTGTTCTTTGTCCGTGTTCCGAGGGAGTTTACTGCCTTGTTCTCGCCGTTCGCCTATACCCGAATACCCATTTGCCTATACTCAAATAATCATCTGCCTATACCCAAAAGCCGGAGCCAAATTTTCGAAGGGACACCCAGGGGGCACCAAGGGGCGGGGGCTATTCATAATACACCCCTCGTAACCCTAAGACTATCAGCAGGATAGTTCCATCAGGGGCACAAGGGGCGTACTTCATCACAAATAGCCTATATACTACTTGACAACGTACTTCTTGCCGTTATTGATATAGACGCCCTTGGCCGTAGGCTTGCCATTGAGTCTGCGACCGCTCAGGTCATACCATTCATTTATCATTTGTCCTTTATCATTTAGCGAAGCGCTGATGGCGGTAGCCTCATCATCAGGCAGGCTGATGTAAAGGCGAGCCTTCAAGGGGGCAGCAGGCTCTTCTTCGTCCACAACGACAAGTGCCTTGGGATCCAGATAGATGCCTCCCACAGGGATATAACCAGCCTGGGTGAAGTAGAACACATCATTGTAGAGCATATACACCTGACCCAGCTCAACATAGAGGCCGTACTCATCCGTTTTGGTATCATCCGTCACCACCATCAGGGCGTTCTTCACATCAGTTGCACGGGTTTTCTTAACTTCTTCAGGTTCCGAGGCAACCGTACGGAAGTCATCGTCATCAATCTCCTTGCTGAACAGCAGCACAGGCTCTCCTGCGGGAATCACAGTGCCCACATCATTAAGTATGAGCTTTCCGTCTTTGTCGCGGCCATTGACGGTATATCCCTTCAATACAGAAGGCACCAATACAGCCTTTTCGCTGTAGAACGCAGCATAGTCGTTCTTCTCCGTGAAGCTGAGCCCCATCTCAACACTATTCTCCTCATCTACCATGATCTTAGCCTCACGCCAGCCTTCCGTCGTCTTATACTCATTATAGAGGTTCGCCGGCACTATGACTGGCAGGCCCTTAACATCATTATCACCAAGGCCTATCACCTTCTGGTTGTTCTCGATCGTGATAGACTTGACTCCGACCAGACTACCATCGGCAATCTCTTTCACATCACTGCCCAGCACCAAAGCAGCCGTATGGAAGTTGGCCGCCATCACCCAGACACCGTAGCCATCTTCGACGGTGAAGGTGTACTCACGCTCCTCGGAGAGATCATCGGGCTCGTCGCCAAAGAGTTCCAACTTACCGGCCAACTCCGTGGTCTGCTCTTCCTCCTTATCTGCACGCGTATCCTTATCCTTTTGAGGCAGAGGCAGCGTCGCCTCCACGTCGATATCGCCCTTCGTAATGAAGAATCCTTCATCGGGAGTCACGGTGATGGTCACCCTGTAGGTAACCACCTCTTCGTCTTTTTCGTTCTTAGTCACCTCCCTACTCTGCGCCTTTTCGGTGATGACACCGCCCTTGAACTGTCCGATATCAACCTTCACCTTTTCGTCTTGAGCGTTCAAACCCATACTGACTACAGTCAGCAGGGCGAGAATCATCATTCTCTTCATAGTTTTCATATCTTTTCCTTTCTTTAATTATTCTATAAACTATAAACTGTAAACCATAAACTATTTCTTCACCGACACCTTAAACTTCGTTTGAGCTCGCTCACGCTCGATAAAGCCTAAGCGCGCTTTTGCTTTATTCTCGCTTAACCGCGACCTTCTTAGTGTACTTGCCATCAAGGGTATGCACGATGTACATGCCAGAGAAGTCGGCCTGAACTTCCACGGTCTGGCCAGGCTCAACGACGAAGGCAGCTACCGTGATACCAGCCGGCGTCACGACACGCACATCCTCGGTAAAGCTGAGTGTCGATTCCACAAAGATTTTATCCTTCTTGGTCCAGATCCTCAGTCCTCCAATGATTTCCTCCTTCCTCGGATCGCCATGCTCCTCGACACCGATATCGTCATACGACTGTCCAAAGACAATCTGCTCGACGGTACGCGTGCCCGGATTTTGTGTTTCCGAACCGATGAAGTACGGACGGAAGGCTGTGATGTTGATAGCGGTTTCCGGCTTCTTGAAGCTTGCACCTTCATCGTCAAGCTGATAGACGGTCTTACCATTCTCTATCGTCGGATTGTTCAGATAGGTGGGCATGAAGGTGAAGGTAAAGCCATTGCCATCCACTGTCACACCAATCGCGTCATCGCTCTTGCCGATCTTGGCACCAGTCTTCGAGGCGAACGTGATAACCTGTTTCTTAAGATCTCTGGTAGCCTTCTGCCAGCCAGCCGTATTGGCAGGGCTGAAATTGCCGCTCAGGTCAAACTCATAGTAAGTTGCACCCGGGAAACCAATGATGTATGGCGTACCAGACTTCAGGCGGGCATAATCATCATAGGTACGCTCACTACTGTAATAGGTCTGATATTTATCCCTGTTCGCATCAAACTGCTTATGGCCAAACTGTGCCTCATAATAGTAATCCCAGAGGAAGGTGTTGGTCACCGTCTTGTCTACATCTGGGTCGTCACCAGAAGTAACAGCCGTCGGATAGTTGAATTCAGCCTTATAAGTTTTATTATCATCCAACAGGGTGCCGCCATCCTTTAATTCGCGCAGCCAGTACTCATGACCGACCTTGGTCTTAGTATCTTGATCAACATATGCACTACCATCATAGAAGTGCGTAATCTCACCCTTCACATTGGTTGTGACGATATCAGCCGTGAACGGCAAGCTGACACCTTCCCAACCCTTTGTGCGGTCAACGAACTTGTCAGGATCACGCTGATACCACATACGATAGCCTTCACCCATATCATAGACAATCGGACAGTTGAAGTCACGCTTGTCCACTAACAGATGGTCGGTAGTGGTCTGCAGGTTGCTCTGCACCAGATGACCATTGATCGTCGATGTGGAAGCAACGGCTATACGACCATAGTTATTGCCATCATTATAATCTTCATATCTGGATTCTGTATAATCACTATACACAGGCTCATAGCGTGCGTCTGACGTACCGATAAAGTAGCCATTCAGCACATCGTAGGTCATCTCATTGGCTGTTGACGACGGTGCATAGACCAGCAGGTTTGGCGTCTCACCTTTGTTAGCGACACCGATCAGGCCGTCATCGTCGAGCAGAGGCGGATAGAACTTGTTACCACTGAGTCCTAAGATATAATTCTGATCACCATGTCCTGCAAAGTCAATAGCCGTCATGCCAGGATAAGCCGGGTTCAGGTCGGTATCTGTCACCGTCTTCGGAGCGGAGTAGGCTGCCAGGTATGCCTTCAGATTGAAGTGGGCCACATCCATATCCTTTGAGCGGAAGTAGGCCGGTGCTCGATAGACACGGTTACTGAGAGCGGTCTGAGTCAGACGTCCGCTGTTCTTCGCGATGTGTGACGGCAAATCTTCATGCGGGATTGAAGAATCATAGCCGTAGGTAAGCATCTGTCCGAAATAGAGGTAGTCATCAGGCCAGATGGGAACATAGACGACGTCATCATTGACCACTCTCATACGTTCATCGTTCGACTGTGGTATGGTACCGTTAGCATAGACGAAGTCGCCATCAGCATAACGATTCTCCACATAGCCATACTTCGTCGTTGCAGCATCAATCGGGTAGAAGGCGTAGCTTGGAGGATAATAACCATCGATCATCTCCTCAGACAACGTACCGTTTTCAGACTTCAAATACTGGTACTTTGTTCCGCTGTTCGGCTGTTTGTCGTAGAAGCGCTTATTCAGATAGAAGCCGTTCAGGTTGTAGGCCACAGTACCGTTGTAGAACTCACGGTCCGTCATGGCACGGGCAACACCTCGTGGATGAGTGGAATTAACCTCTGTCGTGCTATACTTATTGGCATCCCAATAGTAGCAGTTCACAATTTGCAAACCTTCTTCGTCGGATTCATCCGACGGATGGCCAAATACGGCAAGAACGTTGTCGTCTACAGTTTCAGCAGAAGACTTCACCCAACAGTTCTCCACATAGCCTTCACCAGTATCAACGACACCGGCCGAGGTGAACGAGCCTGTGACACCGAGGTTATAAACATTGCCACAAAGCTTACCAAACAATGAATGGTCGAGGCCGCTGATCATATAGCCGTCGCCATGCAGGTTACCCATAAAGCACTGATCATCATTGCCGATAGGCGTCCAGTTGGTATAAGCCTTCGGACTGACGTTGCTGTTCAAGAAGAACTCCAAGTTGCTACCACCCTTGACACGATTGTTGAGTGGCTCATGACCTTCCAATCCGCTCACGCTGAGGTCGAAGAAGTCCTTGAACAAGTCGAGTTCACTCTTCGTATTGTCACTCTCGCAGTCACGGTTATCGATATATATCTTCGACTTACGCAACACATCAGGATGATCCACATACAGGTGGTGCTCCGTATCTTTCATCACAGCATCCATATCGTGGTAGTTGGCCACTGTCAGCGGTACATAGTTCGAATAGGTCTTACCGAGATAGGTTGACGAATAGAACGCCACCCATCTCTTCTGGTTCTCATACCAGTAGAGAGGAGTACCATTGTTGATGAACGGCTTGCCGTTGCGGTGTAACGCCGCATCATCCTCGTCAGAGAAGATTTCCCATCCGTTGGTAATCACCTCATAGAGTCCTGGATTGACAGAGGGCGCCTTCATCCTGACCGTATTGCCGGGTAATACTGCAGACGGGGCAGTCAACGGTCCGATCTGCGGTGCGCCACTCTCCAGTTTCACATGGATGTTCACCACATGCAACTCATTGACCAGACTGACGCCGTCACCCTCGTCATCTGCCTCATAATAGGTGTATTGATAGACCACGGTAATGACCTTTTCCGACATCACGTCCTTGGCATTCGACTCACGGGATACATACAACGTAGTGGTCTCCGTAGGCTCAGAGCCTTGAATAGTGAAGGCCTTCTGGTAGTTAGGAACATAATTACCATTACTGAAGACTTGTGCAGAGATGACAGAGCCCAAAGCTCCTGCAGAACCTCTCTCCGGAGTGAACGATTCCCCTCCTGGTGAATACGTCTCGTAACAATAGTACTTGATCGTGCCGTCCTTTGTGAAGGTCTCAACTTTCACCTTATTCTTATTTCCGTCAGTAAGCGAATTATAGTCCTTCTCACTGATGTCCTGACCCTTGGCATACGGTGTACCGTTGTTAATGATATTTTCCGTAACGATATAGAAGGTCTGTGTGTTGTCACCTGTAGCGGTAGCCTGGTCAAGCTGCAGTCGCGTGTAATGCATCTGGTCGTTACGAACATTCTCATAGTCCTCCCTTTCAATCGTGCCGCCACTGGCTATCGTATGCTCATTATTGTAATTATCATAATAGGTCAAGCTTCCTGTTCCCAAATAAGCGGCCACATACTCAACAGACTTGATGTCACTGTATGGACTCTTGTAATAGGTCTCCGTATAGCCCTCTCCATGATACTCCGGATCGATTAGCACATCCAGAGCATCATAGTTAAACTCGAAATTATTGCGGCTTTCACTCAGTACACACCATGACTTGAGGGCACCGTAGTTGATATTCTTCTGATAATACTGTCCACCATAAAGGCCCTCGGTCTTGACATAATAGGCTTTTGACAAATTATCCTTGATATATTGCAGTGCAATATCCTCATCAATCTGATCAGCATTGAGCAGACTATTGTTATAGTTCATGTATTTCACTGCTAAGGCTTCGAGGTTGGTTTCTGTTTCAGACACCAGTTCACCCATGAGAATATACTCCTCCTCACCCAACTGAATCGTATTGGTACAAACCATCGCCAAAGCGTAGTTCGACTTGTCTGCCAAATCGTTATAGGCAGTGGTAGAGATAGCACTTCCAGCCTGGGTATTGCCGATACTGGCCAAAGCCACATAGGCACGTTCAACCACTGCCTGTCCTGTCGGTTGTTCCGTCATATTGGCGACAGTCGTCGTATAATCCTTATAGGTCTCTTCCGTCATGATTTCTCCGACAGTATAGTTACGCTGTCCGTAGAGGCCAGACTCCGCTGTGGATGTCAGCGTATAGGTCGGGCCTTCACGGTATTTCTCCTTATCAGCAGGCGACAAGGCGTTATACTCATCTTTCCGAATCTTAGACAGACCACTGTTCCCGTCGATTGGCGTGTACCAGTCATCCCAGTCTTTCGGGCTGTTCATGTCGAAGGTAAGCACATAACCGGTGTCATGACTCATATTGTTCGACGAGCGGAATAGCTTGGTGAGCCCCTCGTCAGTCACAACATCGCCCTTGGCATCTTTCACCTCAGGATGGTTCGCCAGGAAACTCTCATAGGCGGTCTTCTGCCCAGAAGCATGAGCAGAAGGATCGTTCTCTAATACAAAGGAGCCTGCAGGGTAAGGCGTACCTCCGATGGTACAAGAGTCGACATTGACATAAGTGTCTTTGACGAAGTATTTCTTTTCGCTATCACTCAATTGGTTCCAGTCCCACCACGTAATGACATCATTCAGATGGAAAGTCATACTCTCATTGTCCACCGCCACACCATCCTCATCGATGACAGTACCCGTTTTAGTCGAGTTATCATAGGTCTGATAATAAGCATAGAGGCTGGGCTGAATGTTGAGCAGTTTCAGTTTACCGTTCGAGCCTGCCGTGATGGTCAACGGTATCTTCACTTCCTTGCGGTAGGCGGTGGCAGAACCTGCGTATGCCGATACCACCTGGTCGTAGATATACACCTCACCCTTGATGAACCAGTAGTGGGCCGGCGATGTCACATAAACGCCCTTATCGTCTTTATAAACACCGTTGTTGGGATAGCAGTCATCGACGATACGCTTCGACTTATGGATGAAATTACCAGACGTCTGATATGGGAAGAGATGCGCAGCATCAGTATAATAGGCATATATCTTCTTGGTCAGTGCCTCATCACCATCTTTTTTATTATAAGGCGAAAGCAGCGTGTTATCATGAGACACCTCATACCATTGTCCATGTTCATTGCGGGCATAGACATAACCACCACCTTCGATGTCTTTCTTCACATTAATCAGGTCGAGTTCAACAACACCCGTAATATCACCATAAATTTTATTCGTAGGTGTACTTTTCTCCGAAGTAATTTCCAGATACACACCTGACGCCAAGGCTACCTGATTATACGACGTACCGTTGTTACGGTCACGGTTCTGAAGATGTTCAATTTTCCAGTCATAATATGTCTTAGTATCCTCTTTTACCTGTCCTCCGTCCACGTATCTGCGCTTGTCATCGACAAAGCGCACGTCACTGGTTAGGTTACCCAAATAGTTCACAACGCTATAGATACCGAAGTAGTTTCCGTGTATCTCTGCATCCGAACCTGGAGTAAAGCGTTGCTGGTTCAGTGACAACTCACCGATACGGTTGATGGTATATTCCGTACCATCAGCCACGTCAGCCACACGGTCCTTAGCTCCTTGCAGCACCAGACGACTGCCAAAGACACCGCAGAAATCGGCACGCTGGATAGTATTCAACAGACGGCCTGCATAGATAGAACAGAAGCCGTACTGCTTCCAAAAGTCTTCAGTCTTATACTGTTCCGGCAATGCATTATAGTCATCCTCACTGATTCTATATCCTACCGTATATGGTTTTTCATTAATAGTAACATCCTTCTGACACACATATTCCAACTTAAAGTAAGCGCGCTCACGGTTGGTCAATGTCTGATATTTCTCCAAAGAGATTTGATCGTCCATACCATAATAGTCCGTACCATAGTTGGTGATATTCAACTCACGGTAACCACCCACCATAGACAGGTTACCACCACCATAGAGTCCACCTACATGTTCTGTACCTACGGTGATGAAGTCACGGTGATAGACATCATAGAGTGTGGCGGTCGTGTTTCCGAATACTGTGATGGAGTTGGCAAAACTCTCAGTGTTCGACGATACGTTACCACCGGCAAAGACAGCATTGTGGATATGAACACCACGTTCTACGGGGTCGTCGTCATAAGCAGTACCATCAGCTTTTTTGTCACCAGTGAACAAATCTCGCCATCTGCTGTCAGACTTTTCTGTCGGCAATGTATTCAGGTATTCGGTCGGCACATATTCATAGGGTCCATAGTCCACACCAAGATAACTAACGCTCTTGCCTGGCTTCACCTGCAACATCGGTGCAATAACCACCTTACAGTCCTCTGTCAGATTGCCATTACCATCTTTATAATAAATATGGTTGGGCGATCCTGTATTCTCTTTCGCTGCTGTCCCTTCACTGAAATAGCTGGGACTATAGACATAGCCCACATCACCACCGCCAAACACGTTGCCGTAGCCGCCTGTACCATCAGTCTGTAGGGCCACACCTTCCTCCGTTCCGATTTCACCACCGTGGATATAAACCTCTGTCTGACCAAAGACATAACCGTCAGTATAGAGTTTGTTGGCACCTGTACCATAGCCGTTGATATTATAGCCCTTGCCACCACCAAAGACGTTACGTAGCACATGACCATTATACATCTTGATATGGGTCTTGCCATCCTTATAGTAGTTACTTTCCAACAGCACACGTTCAGAGTTGTTCACTCCACTCTCTATAATTCTGCCACGACCGATGGTGGCAATCTCACCACCGCCATGCACACTACTACGAACGGTTCCGCCCCAGATTTCGACAAAGCTCTCGTCGGTACAGCTCAGATCGTCGTAGCCTCCGCCAAACAGATTGCCATAATCCTTCAGTCGGTCCTTTCCTTTCCAGACTTTATTCTCATAGTAAGTCTCGTCATGGATTTTCGCCTCGTAACGGTCTGTTGCACCTTCAGGAGTAGTAGCCAGTTTCACCTTATTGCCTTGTTCGTCTTGCTTTTCATTCTTAAGCAGGTAAACATAACCGACATAACCGTTATTGAGGGTCAAATGGGCTTCACCAAAGACAGCACCGCCCTCACCACCACTATAGGCATTACGCTGGATGGCAGGAACGCCGTGATAGTAACCATAATCGCTCTTTGTGGCATTTTTACCCGCCGTCTTTTTCAACTGACTCAAAAGATTCGCTTCCGTCTGATCGGAGCGGATGCCGACGACCACATTAGTCAGACCCAAGATGTCGTCTACGGTAGAACCAGCAATGGGAAGGGTTTCAGTTGTTGTGTGTTTACCCACACTACCCTGATAACCACCGCCATATACATTACGCAGAGTACCACCTTCCACAAAGACATTCGTAGTGGCAACGAAATCCTTTACATCGTATTTGTCATACACTGGACCACCCCAGCCGCCGCCGTACATATCCTTGCTGACCTCACCACCATGCAGGCCGATATAGGTCGTTCCGCTGACAACGGCTTCAGAACCAAGTCCGCCACCATAACAGTAACCAGCCACATAGGCACCCTTATTGATACAGACATTGGTGTTGGTCTTCTTACCCAGCGGATTCTCATTCACCAGATAACCATTCAGACTTCCATCCAAACCTCCATTCTCAGCAGTAGCATTAGTATATTCTTCAGGCAGTGTCTGGAAGACAGCTCCCGTCTTGGTTTCAGTCTCTCCTGTCGTTTCATTCTTTTCCTCGTAGGTATAGGTGGTGTAATTCGCTGCCGACTGCTTGTTCAGCACCATACCGCCATAACCACCGCCATAAGCCTCATACACATTGGCACCATCGTTCAGATTGATTTCCGTGTATTGTGTCCACGTGTCCTTACCATAACCGGCACCAAAGACACGAGATGTGTAACCCGCTTCATTCTGACGGACAGGAGCATCGATATTCAGTCTTGCATAAAGGGTACGGCGACAGTTGTTGTTACCGCCATAAATACCGCCTGCCACCTGATTACCATTTACTATGTCATCGGGGCTACCTGATGCCATGGCCATTGCACTATGATAGTTCACATTCGACTCATAGACATCACAAGGCTTCGTATTCGTCACACCATAGCCACCACCGAAGATACGGTTCAGGCGGATGGTGGAACCTGTAGGCACATTGACGATGGTACGCCGCGTGATACCTCCCTTGTAACTGGCACCATATACATCCTTCACCTGACCACGCATCAAGTCAACAACAGTAGAGGCTGTGACCCCATCTCCATTATTCTTTGCGATAGCAGGAGTAAGAGCCGGTATTGTCGTTTCTCCTATCGTCGTGTCAGATGTATTATAACGCATACCCAAACCACTATAGTCACCAGCGCCGAATACTTCCACATCCTGGAAGTTCGTATTACTCTGCGGAATGTCAATCAACACATAGCTGCGATCCTGCATCTTGTCACGATCATCGTCGCTGGGATGATTCCGTGTGTGTCCCTGACCGGCGCCATAAACCTTTTTTGCCGCATTACGACCAGCATTATTGGGTTTGAAGTTCACGAAGGCATTCTTCATCCATGGCTTGTTGAAGCCGTCCTTGCAAGTACCATCCGCGTTGGCATAGGCACGATAGTGTTCGTTTGTATAGTCGTAGTCACCATAGCATCCACCGAAGATATACTCCACACGCCCCTGAATATACTCCGTATAGGCAGAAGCTTTCAGTACATCGGGATTGGAGGCGCTTTTGGGATTATATACACTACTCACAATATCGGAGCTAACACGATTCTTGAAATCTTTTTCACCCAATATACGACCGCCTAAGTCGTTACCGCCATATATATGGTCACGGATCCAAGGGAAGCCTAGCTCGTATGCATTCTCATTGGCATCCTCCTTACCCATCTTGTTTTGATAAGCCTCCTTCACCATACGTCCGACGTAGGTTTCGGTATGGCCTAAGATGTCAGCATTACAAGAACCGGCAAAAGTATTGAAGATACGACCATTACCCAAATTGATATGGGTATCACCAGCTATCAGCCCCTCAAAGCTGCCGCCATAGATAAACTCTGCCTCGGCCATAGCCTCAGACACATTAGGTACATCTTCATAATCAATGGCACCATCGCTATTGTCTGTATCACCCCTATAAGTGCCAGCATGTCCGTTTCTGTCCTTAAGATTAATATAGGTGCTATACTTATGGTCATATTTATAAGTCAGGTTATGAGCAGTTGGGTCATCAGGATCTGGCGCATGACTGATGGCTTCGCCGATGGCACCCTGTTCGCCACCACCAAAAATCTGGAAGGTATAGCCAGCATTCAAGTTGATGGTTGCACTGCCCCATATCTCCGAGTCGCCACCATAGCCGCCGCCAAACACGTTCAAGGCACGTCCCAGCGGGTCCATACCCTGCTCACCAAGCAGGACACCCGTATAGCGTTTGGTGATGTTATAGTTTCCATCATACAATTTGGCTTCACCCTCATTTTCTTCCACTTGGTCAAAGATGGCATTATCACCCTTACGATCCACCAATGACGCATTCAGGTTGATGACCACATTGCCATTCACATGACCGTTATTATAGCAACCACCGTATATGTTACCACCCTGGAAGCGCCGATAGAGATCGAGTGTTTCAAACGACTTTTGTGTGGTAACGGGATCCATTGGCGTATATTTCTTAGTCGTCGTATTGAATGTCCTACTGTCAACGGTATTCCACTCCAAGATACGATTGCCATTGCCATCCAACGCATATTCATCACCATTCATCTTCCACCGCTTCGGCTGAATCTTCAGACCGCCGAAGTTGAGTATCAGCTTATTGCCGTTAGTATCCGGGTTTCCCAACAGACCGCCCAAATACTGGGCATTATAGTTAGACTGATAAACATTGGCTTCATTACTGCCACCTACGACTTTATCATAAATGATCACTTTATCATTGAAGCTGACTTCAAAAGCGCCATCAATTTTCATGCTACCAACGTTACCGCCACAGAAGATGGAACCAAACATTGTTGAATATGGTACGTAGTCTGAATCGAAAACAACACGGGGTTTAATCATCATGGTTACGCCCTCCATGTATTGATCGAATTGAGTCTGGTCATTGGCATTTTTCGTCTCACTGGCCAAATCAATCTGACTGAAGTCGTAGGTGTGGGATTGACCTTCTGAATCCTCCACCGTTACATTTCCTGCATATTGCTTCAGGATATCTTCAGTCACCATGTTGGCACCATTGTTGCCCAGGAACACCTTATCGGCAATGACGTATGAGCCGATCTTCAGCTCTGAAGCAGCATCCTGATTGGGGTTGTCGTTACGCAGTGTGGCACTATTTCCACCACAACAAATGGCACCGCCAATGACGGTCGTCTTATCTGCCGTACCCATAACGCGGATGGAAACGGCCTCAGCATTGGGACGGAAAGCATTAAGTGCCTCCACGGAAGATTTTCCTTCCGGAATAGGATAATAGAAGTCCTTGTATTCATCATCTTTGGCCAAATCAGCATTGTCGGTATAGGCATACGAGCCGTTACCGCCGCCATAGACATCGCCTCTGACAGATGCATAGATACCAACGGCGTTGCCTCCTGTCACGTCGCCAGAGATGTCATTACCGCCATAGACATTGTTGATGTCGCCACCCCGGACCAACACACGGGCAGAAAGGCCTGCTGGGAAATTGTATCCTTGCAATTGGATATCAGATGGCGAAGACTCAACAAAGATGCGGCTTTCAAGCGTACCTGAAATCAAAGGACGCACCGCAGCCATGCGGCAGCCGCCAAAGACATTATCGACCACAATGGAAGAATTGGCCTGTATCTCCAGCAACAGACCTTCCTTATGCGTCATCGCCCCTTGGTTACCGCCACTATAAAGATTGCGAATCTTGCCATCTTTCAGGTGCCATGTAGGCTGAATGGCCATCTCTGCCTTGTTGTTTCCGCCAAAGACACGGGCAAACTGGAAATCATTGCTACCCACTTGTGTGGAAACAGTGTTGAGCCCCATTTTCTTCATGCGCTCTTTGATACCATCAGCATCAATATTCAGTATCGTCTTCAGGTGCTCATCCGTGGTTACAGAACTGCTGTTATTGACACAGATATCCGTGGCAGCTGTCACCGTGGCGTTGTTTCCACCACCATAGGCGTATGCAATGGTTCCGCCGCGCAGTTCCAAATAGGTCTTGCCGAGTTCGGGCTTAATCATTCCCTGGTATGGGCTATCCGCCGATTTATAATCATAGTCGCCATTACCGCCGCCGAATAGCTGGCCGATGAAGATATGATAAGGCTGTGAGGTAGTAGCAGATTCACCCGTTCCTGTCGTAACGGTTCTCTCCTTGGTCGTGAGGACAAAGGCACTATACTTTTTTGTATTCTTACCTGCATTTGTCTCTCCTTCTGCAGGGGTGATGCCGTTTGCCGCGGCATCTGTCAGTCCTTCGGGAATAGGATCAGTTTCCTTAACAGATTCGCCTACCTTTCCTGCGATATCATTACCGCCATAGACATAGTTGATGACGATGTCGGCGCTCATGTGCTCGCCGTCGATGTTGACAAAAGCGCTTCCAACCACATCGGCCTGACGGGCGCCGCCGAAGACGCTGCCGTCGATGTCGCCGGCACGAACGGTTACAGTCGTCTGGCCGCCGGTCTTGCCGGCATTGCCGCCACCATAGACGTTGCCGCCAATGTTTATCTGCGCCTGAGCCATCACAGCGCTCAAGAGCATCAAGAAGCTTATTATGGTATATTTAATTTTCAATTCTCAATTGTCAATTATCAATTAATTGTCACCGTCGGGCTGTCCAAGTCCGGTTCCGACAACATATATAAATAGGTAGGATTGACGGTCAGCGTCAGTATTTTCTTCTTGCCGCGCGCCATACCCGAAGTGAACTTCAGCTTGTTCGTGGCCGTGCAGTCCTTGCGGATGAGGTTACCATTATTGTCGTAGATATCGTATTTGCACACGATGGAGGCGTGGCTTCCTTCCGTGTCGAAGAGCTCGGCGGTGGGGGCACAGTAGTATTCGGAGCCGATGACCGTGGCGGAAGGCGTGGCCGTTTTTACCGGCAGCACCACTTCGGTGTCATCTTCGGTCAGCAGCGCGATGGTCATCTCCTCACCGCCTAAATCGCTGTAGCTCACCGAGTTGCTATTATTGATACCTACGCCTTTTCTCAGTTGTACCCTAGCGTTCACTGTGGAGTAGTCTGTTTTCAGCGTTACCTCCTTCAGGTGGATGGTGCGCAGGCCGGCATAAACTTCGTTCACATTGAACTGAAATTTCAGGGCGCCGTAGATATGGTCCATCAGCAGGTAGGCGTAGTTGCCGGTGTTACCGTTGGAGGCAACGGCCAAGTAGCCGAACTGACCCTCATGCCTCTCTTTCCAAGGTTCTTTCGCGGCGGTAGCCGACGTAACTTGCTGTATGCCTGTCAGTACGCAGATGTCCTTATCGCCGATGGCGGGCAGGCCGCTCAGCGTCATGTCCACGCCCTGCGAGTAGTCATTGCTGTAAGGTGAGACCGTGCCAGTAGCACCGGCTGGCATGTAGCCATAGACGTAGTACTGTATGTTCTCCTTGATGGCAACGGTAGAGTTCCAGCTGCCGTTGCTAGTGCAGGTAAACTGACCGGTGGTTACGGCGGTCTGCGTCTCGTCGTTGGTAGTCATGAATATCTTGATCTGAGTGCCCTCGGTGTTCACCGGCACAGGTTCTGGTCTCAGCGCGTCATCGGCGGCACGGGTCACGCCTGCGACCTGCAGCACATGGCCGTCCTGCGACGGCTCCGTGTCGTCGCTACAGCCTATCAGCAAGCAGATGCAGCCAACCATCAGACTGCCCCACAACCAGCTATGTCTTTTATCTCTTTTCACAATTTTCAATTCTTCAATTCATCTCACCAGTTAAACACCTCGCGCTTGTCCTGCTCTGGGTCACCCCAGCTCTTCACGTCGACAGTGTTTACATGCAGCAGGTCGCCGCTCACGAAGTAGGCATAGACAATCCACGTGTGATTGCGCGAGAAGTCGCCGTCTGCCGCCATCTCGAAGGTGGTAGGGTTTCGGGGGCTACCATCTACGGTATAGGAAATCGTTCCCTTGAGCTTCTTGTCAGACTCGCGCAGGAAGAAGCGGCCCAACTCGGAGAGTTCCGCAGGTGTCGTCACATTCTCAACCGTGTGAGCTTTCAGTCCTTCGTTGATCCTAGTTTCGTATGCCTGGCCCGTCTCGTTTACTTGGTAGGCGAATGAGGCTGGATTATCGCAGCTATTGATGGTACTTACTTCTGACACCAGCGTAGCAGCGCTCGTATTGTAGCTGCTGCCCACTTTGTAGGCACCTGCAGTGTATGCGCCATCTAAAAACAGGTTTTCCTCGGTGGGCAACACGCCTGCGTCGAGGCTGATGCTATTGATGGTAATAGCCTGCTCGTTGGCTGTTGACTTGCTGAAGATGAAGCGTATCTTCGACACGGCGCGCACCAGATTCACCTTCGCCATATTGTCATCGTCATCGTTACGTACGATACGCAGCACGGGAGCATCGCCTTTCACCGTCAGATTCTTCAGCACGCCCGACATAGGCAGGCCGATAATGTTCAACTCGTCGTCGACTGGCACAGAAGTCACAAGCGTGGTCAGGCCGAAATAGTCACTTTGTGCTGTGTGCTTTATCTGGGCGTCATCGAGTTCGTCGCGGGTGGTGTTCCCGTTGAGCGTCAGACCGCAGGTAGTAGCCGTCACATTGGCCATGACATAGACATCCACTTTGGGCCTCGGGGACTCCAATATATACCAATCGGGTATTAACATCTGATAGACAACAGTATTTTGATCGGAACTGCTCAGTTTTCTGATATCCGAAGAACTGGGATTGAGGTAGCCTACCTTCCGCCCATCTTTAGTGGCATCATTATCATCGTGTGTGAACACCCAGATATGCAGGCTCTCTACAGCCCGCTCGTCTTGATCTGCCAATACATTACCCTCGTCTGCACGGGTGACGGTGGGATTATCTGGCGTATAGACATAGATGTTGAGCATGGTCGGCTGCTTCACCGGTTCCTCCTCTTCCGCATCACTGCTCTTGCAGGCAGACAACAGCAACACTGTCACTACTGCCAGCAGTGCCAGTTCCCATGCCTTGCGCTTCGCCTGCACAGCCATGCCTTCTTCCTTATGTCTTCCTTTAATTTTCAATTATCAATTGTCTATTATCAATTAACTTCAGTTCAGCGGTACCGTGAATGGTGTAGCCGCTATCCAGTCTGCAATCTCGATGCCCACTTCCAGGCGTGACGACAGAATGTCAGGAATCACGTTGTAGGCGTTGGCTAATGAGTTTACGCTCATAGGCGCTAAGGTGATATAATCACGAGTGAACACCCGCTTCTTATAATCGGTCGTTTCAGTTTCGTCTGCCGTCAGTTTGCCGATAAGGTAAAACTTCGTGCCGGGATATACCACACCGTCCTTGCCTCGGAACGTCTGAGTGCCATTGTTCAGGAACTCTAAGATGACGGTCACCTCCTCGCCGTCGGGCGTCTGCAGAACAAGGGTGCTGGCAACATTGTCCCCACTTCCCGTTGTATTGAGGTAGAGAGATGTCGCAGTCCCTGTGGGATAGGCATCATAGATAAAGCGGACATTCAAATCGGAGTAAGTACCGTCGGACTCTGCTGTTGGCGTAAAGTCGAAACTCACAGGTCGCTGGCTGCCCACGATGATGCCTGTCAGGGGGAAGGTGTTGTCGCCAATAGTGACATCCTTGTCGTTGGCATCCTTGAGCGGCGTGCTACATGCATTGAACTTCACATCAAAACGTCCCACGGCATACTGCAACGGGTTCTTGATAGCCGCAGCCTTGGTATTCGTGCTGACGGTGCCGGGATTGTATTCATATTCTTCTAACAGTGTGCCCCAGTTCGTAGCTGTGGAGTAATTGGTAACTTCCGAATTCGAGGTCCGTATCCGGCTATTGGCGTAATAGTACAACTCTGCGGGGTAGGCAAAACGCGTGACGGTATTGATCTTGGCCAGCGTCGTGGTCTGTGTTTGGACTTCAAATGCGCTACCCGTCCAACGTACGGCGGCGGCTCCAGCAGGCAGGCCGATGGAGGCTGGGTAGTTAGCGGGATAACCTTCCAGCTTACCCGTGGTAGCATCGTAGCCTGCATCAATAGCGTTGATGATGGCATCCTGAATGGCTGCATCGTCTGTACCAAGGGTCAGGCCGCTGATTTGGGTAAGCAGAGTTCCCACAAGCTTCTCCACGTTAGCCGTCGACGAGGCCATCACCATAGTTGTTTCCTCATTGCCCTGTCCGATGAAGTTCAGGTAATAGGCATGTAACTTCGAGTTGCTGGATGTGCTCCAGCCTGTAGCATTGGCAATGTTCGTAAGGTAAGAAGCGATTTTTGCGCCGTCGGTTCCATTGTCGGAAAGCACGCTCGTCGATGTCACGATTTGCTCTGGTGCAAAATTGATCTCTGTCGGATTGCCCCGGAAAGGAATCGTGGCTTTGAGTGAACCGTTATAGAGCTTGTTATTGATGTCCGTATTGCTGCAATAGGCATTTGTACCAGTATAGGTAGCTGCTGTGGCATTGGCGTACGCCAGGAAGGCATTCACGCCAGATATGAACGAACAGTTCTCGAAATAATAGAAGTTGGCCTTCGACTCAGGAGTAGCAGAGGCTGCTGGAGCCGGGACGTCATTGTTCTTACCGGTGTACTGTGTACCGTTGCCTGAAGGTTCAAAAGTCTTCGCTTGGTCGCTATTAGTGACCGCATCTGCATTTGCGGAAATTGCGAAAGGTATGGCGCGGAGAGATTGCAGGCCACGGAAGTCACTATTGCCGCTCTGCACCACAGCAGGTGCCATACGCGTCGCGCTCCCTGTGCCCTTCGACACCGTGAAGGCCAGGTCAACGTCTACCGGTTTCTTCGCGGCCAGCATGGCGTTGATCTCGTCGTCGACGGCATAGTCGGAGCAACCCGTTCCTATCAATAACGATACGGACAGCAGCATCAGCCTGATATACCTTACTATGGTCGTTCTATTTCTCAAAAGCTTTTATACCTTATTTATATATAGTGTCTACAGCGGCACTTCGTGATGTCCGGCATCGCTCCAGTCGAGGGTGACGCTCAAACCCACCGTCGAGTCCCCTGTCCGGACAACGCCATCGTCGTCTATCCAGCCTTTGATGATCTTCAGCTGGCCGGCGCGCAGCGGTTTCTTGAAGCGGAGGATGGTCTCCGTGATGGAACCGCCTCCCTGTGGATTAGGTACATAGGCCCTATATTCCCACAGCTCTTCGTCGCCCTCCTGCGAGAGGAAGGGTTCCTCCGTCTGTATCACCGTCCTTGTCTGCTCAAGCTCCCGCGAAGGGAAGTTCACCGAGCAGAACCCGATCCTCCCCCCACCATCCAAACGCGTTGTCCTCACGATCGGCGCCTTCGGTGCAAAGTGATAGGCACTGTCGCAGAGGCTGATGCCCGTAGCGAAACCGGTAGTGTAAACTCTCATGCCCTCGGTGGAGTGGCCTCGGGGGTCGATGACCAAGGCCGTGGCGCAGTTGGCCATATACAACCACACCTTAAACGTCTGGTCGTCTTCTTTCACGGCCATCGGCTGACGAGCCGTAAAGACACCCGTCGTATGCGAGCCCACAGTATCGCGCTCTGCCTGACGGAGCATCGAGGAATGGCAGTGCTCGTCGTTCGCAATACTCACCTGCTGGTTATCCACAATATTGGCTAATGCCAGATGCATATACTGCCGCACAGGTATCTCTATGGAGTAGAAGCACTGGGTGGCATCCATGATATCCTTGTCGTGGAACAGCCGCGCAGAGTCGCCTTGCGTATCGTAGAACGAGAGGTCCAGGTCGTGGGCGAAGTCGGAGAAGATGTCTTTCAGGTGCTCACGAAGCGCACCGGCGATGTCCTTGTAGTCCGCCGAGTCGAGCTGCGTATGCAGCTCTATCAGCCAATTGGTCTGCAGGTGCAGCTCGTAGTCTATCCTCACCCGTTTGGGGCAGTTGTCACGATCCTCATCGATCATCGAGCAAGAAGAGACCAAAAGTGAAAGGGTGAAAAGGTGAAAAAGTGAAAGGGCAAAAGACGACAGTCCTCCCTGGCAAGCCGTTTTCACCGTCCTGCCAAACATGTTTCCTATCGTCATATACTTCTTCATTTCACTCTTTATTCTTTACTTTTCACTTTCCGTGTCCATCCATGTTCATCCGTTGCGCCATTCCTCGATGGTGCCCGTCTTGCTGCTGAAGCTTACACCTATTATATATATATAGCGACCGTCAGCCTCGTAAGCCTTCGCATAACCCCGGTCCTCTATCTGCTGTAAAGCCTCGTCGGCAGTACCGTCGAGCTTAAACTCGAAGATGTAGACATAGTCATTAGTCTCTATGATGCAGTCGGCACGGCCCTCAGAAAGTTGTTTCTCCGTATAGACCGTATAACAGGAAATCAGCCGCATGATCAGGTAGAACGTATAGTGGAAATACAGTTCACGGTCTTTCTGATCCTTCTTCGGACGCATGCTATAAGGAGTCTCGGCGAGGAACGACGTGAAGAGCTTGCGCGTCTGCTCCAAGTCAGCCACCCGAAGTGACTCCACCATTTTCTCAACCCACGACAGCATCCGACCCGGTTGCCTCTGTTCAAAGAAATTGCGAGCGAGCATTTCCACGAACCCCCTGCGCACCTCGTCGTTGGGGAAGTCCAGCCTGTAACGGTATTCAAGACCTTTCAGCACAGCAGCCTTTATCGTCAGATAGCCACTCTGGAAGATCATGGGCAACGGCTTTTCCACATCGGCCCGATAGTCGGCAAACTCGGCAGGAACATACTCGTGCCCCAACAGATCCATCATATTATCGTGGTTCTTGGCCAGCAGACGCATCAGATACTCGGGAGATCCCGTACTGTACCAATAGTCCTGCAGCTTCATCTGGTCGAAGGTGTTCAGCAGGCTGAAGGGATTATAGACATCCGTCATGTTCTCGCTGAAGTGATAGCCGTCGTAGCGTTTCTTCAGGCCAGCCTTTAACGCCTCGACATCAAGACCGAATTTTGTGGCCATCCTTGAAATCTCATCCTCGAAATAGCTGTAGAGTTCCTCTTCGGTAATGCCGCAGAGTGCCTCATAGCGGCTGTCGAGGGTGATGTCGCTGGGCTGGTTGAAGCCACTGAACACGCTGACCTGAGAGAATTTGGTGACGCCGGTGAGTAGCACAAAGCGGAGGTCGTCGTCGGCAGCCTTGAAACACGAATAGAAAGCCTTCAGCTCCTGTCGGTTATCCTCAGCGACGCTGATGGGCTGTCCGTTGAGGGTCGTCATCACGTCCGAGTCGAGCACATCAAGAATCGGCTTGTCGTACTCATCGACCAACACCACACAGCGCTGTCCTGTCTGACGATGAGCCTCAGCAAGCACATGGATGAAACGGTCGCCCAGGCTACCCTCCACGAGCGGGATATGGTAGGTCTGCTCCCATTTTCCGACATGAGCCTCCAGCGTCTGGCGCAGCATACCACCCTGATGATAACGCTGGCCATTGAAGTCGATGTGGAATACGGGATACTGCAGCCACTCTTTTTCGAGATCCATGATCTTAAGACCCTCAAAGAGGTCGCGGCGACCTTCGAAATAGGCTTTCAAAGTGCTGATGAGCAAGCTCTTTCCGAAACGGCGCGGCCGGCTGAGGAAGAAAGTACTTCCCTCAGCCAACCGATATACCGTGTCGGTCTTATCCACATAGACGTAGCCGCCCTTGCGGATCTTCTCAAAACTTTGTATGCCTATCGGATATTTCATCTCTTCAATTCTTCATTCCACCTCACAAAGTGTCTGACACTCCGTGAGCATGGATGTCCTTTTCTTCAATTTACGAGGGTCGAATGGTTATTATTGTCCAAGAATGACATTCTCGAAGGAGATACCTGTCGACCAGTTCATATCTACTGAGAGACCCAGTGTCAGCGAACTGTGACGCAAATCGGGTACGGTCAGCAGTGCTTCCTTCAACGAATTCTCACCAAACCAGAAGTTAGCCGTCGTCATAAAGTCCTGCATAAATACGCGGACTTTTTGAATCGTATTGCCATCAGCATCGTATGGAGGCAGTGGATGGTCGTTTGATAATTGCCCCAAATTACTCCAAGGAAGAGCAACGGGAGTTGCTGCAGAAGTGTAATTAGCAGGGTCTAGCTTACCTACCAAATAGAATGAATCGCCTTTACGAATCACGCTGTGCTTGCCATAGAAATCATCGGCATTGTTCATAAGTTCCAGTGCAACATAAACGACATTCTGATTTCCATCTCCTGCTATGTAATTATCGAATACCAACGTGTAGTTAGGAGAGGATTGTGTGTCGACAGTTCCGGGTATGGCTTCTGCACCTGCAGGAATGGCTTTGTCGTAAACATAACCCTGGCTGTTTTCTGAATTCTTTGGTATGAAATCCCAGCCGACCTTTTTATACTGTCCACCGATAACAAGACCTACTAATTGGAAGCTTGTAGCATTTACTGTAATCTCCTTATCAGGCTCATCACTGTCTGCGAGTGACGAATCCTTAGCTTTCTGGATGGCATGGTTGTTGTCCTTCAGTGTCAGCGTCTTGTAACCTAGGGTAGTCTTCAGCAATGCGGTACCATAGTTGATGTTATTCTGCATGGCCACGCTTCGGGTGGTAGATACTACATGGCTGTTCTTAGTCCAATCAGCAGACCACTTAGCGTCAGTCTTCCAGTTGTCCACGCCATTAGGATAAGTGGGCTCCTTATGCTCTGTGCCTGATACACGCAGCGGGCTGTTGCCAAAATACAGCAGCTCGGCAGGATAGAAGTAGCTGTCTACTGTGAATCCACCTGCACCACCTACAGAGGCAGTACTGTAGTTTGTTACATATTCAAACGTCTTTGTGTCACTTTTCCATTCATAATGAGCAGCTCCCGATGGTACGGCATAAGCCATGGGGAATTTGGTAAGATCTTCTGATTCTATTCCACTGACAGTGGGGTGGGTGGCAGTTGGCCATGCCGCATCGGCATTAAAGGTAGTCATCATCGTGTTAACGCCCTTAAAAGTAACATCTGAAACGGCTCCACCCTTATTATCTCCAGAAACAGGAACGGTGCCATTAAAATAACGGGAAATCTCTTCATGGATTAATTCTGCCATCTTTTTGGCAACAGCTTCACCCTTGCTAAACGGGGTAGCACATTGTACACTATTGATGACCGACCACGCATCCTGTATCGTATGGAGGATGGCTGTGCCATATCCAGCTCGTAACTCGCCACCTGCAACATCAATGGTGGTCAATGCCTTATAGACATCAGCCAATTTTATCTCCAAGGGATAAAGCTCATGGGTTGTCTGTACAGGACTTGTGTTATTATTATTAGCATAATCAGCCCAAGTGACAGTAGTAGGATACTCATCCGTAGTCACAGCAACGCCATAGTTTTCTGCTGACAGAGCTACATGGTCGCCATTGGCAATCTTGGTATTGATGATACAGGTCAGCACACCTCCAAGCAGTTTCTTAATCTCTTCATACTTTGTCTTGTTTGCAGTAGTCATGCGCTTGCCCAACTCAAAGTTGGCCGCAGAGATGTCTTTGCCGGCATTGTCGCCTGTACCACCAGCCAGGGTATAAGCATCAAGGTGCCCGTAGAGATCATAAGCAGTATAGCCCTTTTCAGCCTCAGCTGAAGAAGCCGTACCCTCAGGGGCTTTTCCGTAGAACAGCATCGTGTTGGTGTTGATGGGTAAACTCATCTCCAATATACGATGGGAATTGGTATTATCAATAGTAGCGCTTGCAATAGGACTACCCAGATCAATGTACTTGTTGGCAACTGCGGCAGCAGCAAGGTGCTTACCGTCATCAGCAAGTTTATAAGTAAAGAGTGCTGCATTAGTGATACCACGGAATGTCTCTGAAGTGGTGGCCTGTGTAGCAGCAGAAGACTGACGGGTGGTAGCCTCATTGCCCGTTGATACGTTAAAGACAAACTTGGTAAATACCTCGTTGGTCTCGGGATCGTAATTCGGATTATTCACCTCGGCTTCGTCGTTCGATGAGCAGGCTGTGAACATCGTTGCGCCTGTAAGTGCTATCGCACTCATCAAGGCATAAATCAAATTCTTTTTCATACTTTCGAAAGTTTTTATTTAATATTATATTTCAATTGATGATATACACTACGTTGACACCAAGTTGCGGCAAGAGGAAAATGCGGTCACCTTTGCCATAGTAGGTGCCGCAGTGATCACAATCATACTCCTTGAACCAGGCATAGCCGACAGCAACGCCAGCCTCGGCCTCGATGCGCCAAGTGCGGGAGAGAATCCAGGAGTAACCATATTTGCCACCAAGGGCGATAAGATCACCCTGCAG
>JAEEGH010004254.1_pt1 | contig 36882 bp, 20 predicted proteins | sample 9134181 | NCBI WGS metagenome assembly JAEEGH01 (sample SAMN16246544, study PRJNA631951) | gut metagenome | biome: gut microbiome; feature: rumen; material: DP-attached | host: Bos | place: Iran: Karaj | collected 2018-10
GTCTCAATTGTCAGGAATGCCGAAAGTGAAAAGAGCCAGTTCTTTTCGATGCGATCATTGATTTTGTATGCAGCAGTACGGGAATGTAAATCTATCCTGGCCTTCTGCCATGCTTTGTCGAAGTTGGCAATGAACGTAGGACGCAATTTGAGAATTTCCAATGTAATATGAGTGGCTCCCATCTGTCGGTATTGCATCAACTCAGAGAACTTATCGCGTTCTTCCAGTGTGTGATGCTGTTTCTCATAGGTCAGGAATATAAGACGGGAGAAAAGAGCGATGTCTGCCGTAGGGATTTCCTGTCCTGTCAATATGATGCAGGAATCTACGTGCGACTGTTCGCGCTTTTTATCCTTGTCCATGTTCATCCTATAGCGTCCGATTCCTGCCCATGCGTCCTTCATCAACTCTACCTTCTTTATGTCGATACCATTTTTGTATTCATCAACATGGACAAGCATGTTGCTTACGCTGGCTATAGCATCAGCCAAGGCTGGAACAGTTGCCGTTTCAATATTCAGCGGCTCGTTGCCAGTCATGAAGAACGACATCAGTGTCTCTGCCAGTTCAGTCTTACCAGAACCTTTAGGGCCGAAGATATTCAATAGAGGCAGACATGCCGTCTTGCCCATGACTATATCACGAAAGAGCGTAGCGATGTAGAAGCTGATCCCAACTTTTGCATTATCCCCGAATACACCGATAATCTTGGCAAAATAGTCGTGCAGTGAGATATTGGAGGTGGAAAGATGGCAATACTTTTTCTCATTGGTATATAATACTGTTGAGTTCTTATAGAGCTGAGACATAGCGGGAAGGTAATAATTGCCAGAATCCAAGCGGACTATTCCAAGTTCGTCCACCGGTTTCCAGATGCCTTCTTCCAGCGCACCATTACAGAAGCAGAAGAAACCCTGCGATTGCCAGCCAAGTTGTTTCACTTCCACAGCCGTCTCTGTAACTCTGGCGAGATACCGTTGTAGTTGTATCAGAGCATCCTCACCTGCCAGCCAAGTATAGTTGCCGATACCCAATAGCTTTTTACGGAATGCCCTTGCCGAGGTCATTGCGTCCATATCCAACTCTATTATTTCCCTATTGTTCCCTGTTACATCGTTTGCGATTTCAAATAATCGAACAGGTCGGATGTCGTCTTTAATATGAAACAGCGGCTTCAATGTGAAGTTTGACCATTGTACTTCGTCACCGTTTTTGTTGAAGCCATAATAGCATCCATGCTGAACGGTAAAACCGAAAGACCGGAGCATGTCAATGCCACCTTCCTTATTCTTCTCAGAGATACGTTCCTGCTGGCGCTTCTTTGCGGAATTGTAAGCCTGTCGCCAGATGGTCTTGTTGCCGTCCATCTTAGCCAGTTCCGTGATGTATCGCTCCAAAACGGCTTCATCCTTGATACACAGGAGCAGATTGCACGTTTCATCGATAACCTTCTGCTTTTCCTCAGTAGTCCCGTTTTTATCGAACTTCTTCTCAAATGCCCATAGCAAGAACTCCCTTTCTTCCAATTTGTTGAGGTCGGTCTTGTCGCTGAAATACTCATCGGGATCAATCTTCTTTGGCTGTTCTACGCTGAGGTCATTGGGTATCTCCCTGACACTGACGGTAAAACCCTGCTGCATAGCAAGGGCTCCGTTACGTATAACGTTACAAAAGCCTGCACCGAGTTCTTCCCCGTCTTTCGGAATATCTGAGTCTGGAATAAAGCAGAGGGTGCAATCCTGCAAGCGATAGTCTTTCAGTTTCTGGAACTGATTGACTGTCCATGAGCCACCAAGGGAGGCTATCGTATTGGATATGTCGAGCGATTGTAGTTTCATGACATCAGGAGCCCCTTCCACCAAGAACAGTTTTCCCTGCTTCTTAGCCGAACGTATGGCACTCTCGATACCGAAAATGGAATGAGACTTGTGGTACAGTTCACTATCCGCTGAGTTGAGGTATTTACAATCAGCATCTTCATCCAATGCCCTTGCCGTGAATCCTTCAATATGGTTGTATCTGTCTCTTACGGGTATCATGATGCGATTCCTATAGACGCAATACAACTTATTGGTTTTCTCACTGACTCTCAGAATACCCATTTCCTGCAACAAGTCAAGGTTCAACCCTGTCTTCATCGCAAATTCAACAACGGAATGCCAGTCTTTAGGCGCATAGCCGATTCGTTGTTCCTGACAATACTTCTCATTCCAACGGTTAAGCATATAAGCTTTAGCCATTCTCGCGTCATCCGTATCTTTCTGAAGCTGTTCTACAAAGAATGTGGCTAGCCTGGCGTTGATAATACGCATGGACTCTCGTCTCTTATGCTTTTCCTCCTCTTCTGGTGTTGACTTCATTTCTTCATCCGTAAGGTCATGGCCCAGTTTCTCTTTCAGAAGCTTTTTCACGGCCAAAGGGAAAGTAAGGCCATCCTTCTCCATAACGAAGTTGATGACATTACCACCCTTGCCACAGCCGTAACAATACCAGAGGTTCTTGACCGTATCGATGCAAAACGAAGCAGTGTCTTCATTGTGGAAGGGGCAACATGCCCAAGCACGATGTCCCTTAAGCTTCAGGGTGATACCATAGTCTTCTGCCACTTCCGTCAGATCTACTTTGTCGAGAACTTCATCTATATATTTCTGTTCAATCATATTTTCAATAAAAGTATTATACAATTATATAACAAACTATAGTGTTTTGAGTTCCTTGTGGTGTTCCTCAATGAAGGCCACAATCATAGCTGCAGCAAGAGCACGTATGGGAATGTTCGTCTTGGCGTTAGCACGGACAAACTCAATTCGCTTCTTAACCTCGGTCGGAATCCATACGGCGGCACCTTGCCCTTTTACACCCGTATAGTCCTCTAGAAGTTCAGTGAATCTTTTCCATTCCCTGCCTTTATTCTTTGACGATATGGCACATCCTTGTTCCGAACCTGGTTGTGCTTGGCTATCATTGATCATCTCTTGGACACTCTCTGCAAGGGTCTTTCCGCTACCATCCATAGAAAGCAGCGGGTGAACTGGTTTCATCGTATTCTTTCCCATAATGTTACTTGTTGATTTCTTCAATAATTCTGTCGAAGGCATGCTCTACGGCAGCATACTGGTATTTGTCGAGAGGATAGAGGGTGGAATATCTTTTGATGACCACGCTCTGCTTGATTCTTGGGGTGACCGTTCCGAGTTTCCCAAGAATGGAGATTGTCTCTTCCCTCATTTCGCGCTCATGAGCCTTGCCTTCTGTGGTGTTGATGCGGTTGGGCAGGAACACCAGACGGGCAGACGACTTCTGGCTGATGACGGAAACAAAGATGCCTGTTGCATCAATGGTATCAACATCGTAGGACATGGGAATGACAATAAGGTCGGCCATCGAATAGAGGATGGATAGGTTGTTGTCGTTGAGGTTGCCAGGACAGTCGATGATAATGATGCTATCCTTCTGACGCAACTTCTTCAGATCAGATTTCAACTTGTTCGCATCGAGTGTGTTGAGCTTAACGATTTCCCAAGGAGTCTGTTGCTCAGGATCTGCTTCGAGTTCTCGCTCGCGATGTCTCGAAAGAGAAGCCTGAAGGTCGGCATCCACAGCAATAGCAGATAGTCCTTTCTCAGTTAGATACTCAGCAAAGTGGGCAGAGGTAGTGGTTTTACCAACACCACCCTTGATATTTGAAAATAAAATGATCTTGTTCATCTTTATATAATGATTTTACATTATGATTTTATATAACGGCAGTAGGAGTTAAGCCCGTACACAAAGGCACGGGCTACATTATTACACCTTACTGCACAATCTGTTGATGTCACCGGTACGATAGAATACTTTTCGACCGATTTTGACTGGCATGAGATAGTTCTTTTTCTCCCAAAGCCATAAAGTAGTGCAACTGACATCTAGTCTATCCATTACCTCTTGTTTGGTCAATAATGCACTATCATCTTCCTGCTTATCAGTTGTTTGTGCGGCCTTTTCTGCCAGAATACATTCTGATAGTTCGCGTGCGAAGGCGATAGCGCCTTTTTCCGTAAGAGTCAAGGATATGTGATCGTTACCCTTAGAGATTGCAGACACGAGACGTTTTGCAAACATCTCACTTTCTTCATTCGGATCAAAGTAGCCAACCTGGTCGGCCTCCCTTTGCAAATTGTTATTATATGACATGTTTAAATGAATTAAAAAAACTGGGTGCAAAGGTATCCCAATAAAATGGTACTAATAGGAAAATGAGCAAAACCTCATTTTTTTAACATTTCGTACAGCATTGATTTTTAACACTTTGCAAATCTGCAAAATGTTAAAGTCTTAAAAAATAGGGAATTATGGGGAAAAATAGGGAATAAGAGGGCTATTTGCAGACCATTAAGAAAGTATTAATAGCATTTTGTAAATCCATTGCGAATCTTTTGTTGGCTTTACTTACATCTGATTTGTTTATGTCTATATAATGGTGAGTATTATAAGTTTTTTGGCTGATACCACAAATAACCAGCATTTGTTTTATCCACTTTTCGGCGAGAATAGGGTTTTCAATATGCTTTGAAACCTCACAAAGCATATAGCACATACGTCCATTTTCACCCTCTCGTATCTTAATTTCAGGAAGAGGCTCCCTGAGATTCAAAAGATATCCGAAGTCTGATCCTCTCATACCTTCAAATTGTTTGTAATTGCATACCCTCCATACAAATGAGCACAGACTTGTATCAACAATATCGATATGTTTGGCGGTTTCTTTCAAGAGAATATCATTCATACGCCGCCCTCCTTTTTTATTCTGGTGATATCATGTATAATGCTTTGGCAGATGTCAACTAGTTTTTCAGCCAGAATGTTCAGCAAAGAAATATCAAAGTAAGCCAGACCAGAATATCTTATTAGCTCTTCTCGATATCGCTCATAAAGTTGCTCACAAACGACCCTTTGCTTATTGTATTCTTTGAGTGTGTCATCGCACTCTTTGTCAACAGCATCTATCTCTTCCTTTGGATAGCCCTCATAGAACATGCAGTCCAAATGGTTAGATAGCGAAGTGTACTTTTTCCAAAGGACATTGGCTTTTTCTGATTCTTTTTGGTATGCCTCCTTGAACGGTTTTTCAAACCACTCACTTGCAGTTTTGCCTTCGAAATGGGATAGGGTAGCTTCAGAGTCCTGATAAATTGCAGTACATGTTTTAGCTTCCTCAAGGAGTTTGTTTGCATCAGAAAGTAACTCGTCAATATTCTCGTGTGCAGCGGTTTCAGCAAATTCGATGAGAGAGTTCGTGTCATTGATGCTCTTGTAAAAGAGCCATAAGTCGCGTTTCGCTTCATGACTAAGCGATTGTTCGCGAACATATTTCTTTAGCAGCTCGTTGACAGAGTGCAACCCTGTCGCTGTATTGAGAATCTTATTCCCTTCCATAGTCATTATTCTATAATCTCCCAAAAACCACCTTTGTCTGGACCAACGCGACGAATAATACCTTGGTCTTGCAGTTTCTTAATGTTTCTTGCTATATTTCTCCTATCAATACCTATAACTTCAGCCATTCTAGAGGTTGAAATATAAGGGTCTTCCTTCACTAGGCCAATGATTTTCTGTGACGTTTTCTGTGACGTTTTCTGTGACGTATCTGTGACGTTTTCTGTGACATCTATGTTTTCTGGTAACTTTTCTATTCGGTTCTGTTCGGTTCCTAATCGAATAGAAGAGTTTTCTGTGACCTTTGGCACGGTAATTTTCAGAATGAAGTCATCTGTCCGGAAAGATGGAACTTGGCCACCATTAGCTTCCTGTTCTCGGCAGATACGATCAATACCCTCACCAAACTCCTTCACATAGTGATATGCTTTTAGAAATGCAGCTATCTTCGGATTGCGAGAGAAGTGAGTGGTTCTGATATTCGTTGGCTTGACTTGACCTGGTAATTTGCCTGGCGATTCAAACACAATACGGTCATCGAACATTTTGATTTGTATCTCTGTTCCTTTGATATTGTGGGCTCTATGGCAACATGCATTAACCACCATTTCTTGAATGACGAATTCTGGATAATCACGACGGGTGACGAACTGCCCATGCTGCCCCAAGAATGTATGTTCACGTACCTGAGTCTCAATGTACTCTATGGTCTTTCTCACTTGATTCAGAATGGTTCCCTCAAAAATGACATCTTTGATGACGTTCATCTCTGCACCCACTTTCTCGTCAACACCCTCATAGCGGATGAAACGGGTACGACTACGAGGGAAGAACTTCTGAGGATTCTTGCCGAAAAGCAAAATGCAGGCAACACTCACATCTTCCTCACCTTTCTTGTTGGTCGTGACAAAGCCGTTGTTCTCTCGCAGGTATTCAAGTGGCGACTTCCCATAACCTACCAGTTTTGCATATTCGGCAACGGCATCCATATCAATGTCATCAATAGTTGCACCATATACAGCCGTATCTTCGTAGAAACGCTCACCTTTATCGTACATCAACTGCATCCGTTCGTCAAATGTCAGTTTGCGGCTCTTATCGCCAACTCGCACATAAGCTTCATCAGCCTGGTTGGTGTGAAGGAATTGACTTGCAGGAATATCCATTATCAGAATACGGTTAGGATTGCCATCATTATCAATGCAATCCATATATCGACAAGTGACAGGAACTGAAGGATTACAGAAATCAAACGGTACACGAAGTAGTTCGTTCAACTTTTCCGTATGCTGATTCACACCTTCAATCTTTCTCGTTTTGTCAGATATGCCGATTGCCAGCATACCACCATCAGCATTAGCCATTGCTACAATGGGGATTGCCAGTGCCTTGGGTTCTATCTGTATGCTCTTCAGGTCAAATGTCTGACCTTCCTTTCCTGTTCTTATCTCTTCTATTGTGATCATATCGAGTGCAAAATTACAAATATTTAATGGGATAAAACTCTATTAGGCCCGAAAACTTGAATTATTAACAAATTCTGAAGACTATTCTGATTCGCTTAGAATCATTTTAATGAGTTTCTTCTTATCTGCCTCAGACAAACTTTTCAAAATGCTATCGAGATCACTTTTTTGTTTCTTATTGGATGGTATGTTTAGAAGGAGACCATTGTATTCCATCTGTTTCTCGTGCGGGTACATATTTATATATAACATAGTAACAGATTTCCCAGCCTTGTGCCCCATAGCATCACTAATATATTGCATCGGAACGCCCTGATGAGCAAGGTTGGTTGCAAACGAATGTCTGCACCAGGTCGGTGAGGGAGATACCTTCCACCCAAGATGCTTAGTTAGTTTTGCCATCCTCTTTCTGATGTTTTGGTTCTCTTGGGCAATACGCACCCGGCAATCCTCTTCCGTTGTTGCTCCTTTCAAGATAAACGGGAATAGTCGCTCGTCTTTCTCGTAAGGTTCAGCGATTTCGTCCATGATCCTTTTTAGAGCGGGAATGACAGGTACGATGACTTCACTGTCGTCATCTGTTCTGTCTTTGGTCTTTTTTCGATTGAATAGTAGCGATTTCTCATTGTTTTGTATATAGTGAGTATTGTAGGTGATTCTTGCTACGTCTGCCAAGTTCATTCCGTTGCCAAGGTATTGGAAGAGGAAAAGCCCCAGTGATATGTGAAGTCCCTTATTATACACTTTGCCCCAACTCTCTGGATAATCCTTCTTGGTGAATATTTCGTATAGTTCTGTCATTTGTTCTACGCTTAGACATTCTTGCCTCCTGCTTTTCCCCTTAGGGATGGACACTTTTTCAGCATCTCGGTCTGAGAAAGGGTATTCGGACTGAGAAATGAAACCTCGGGAAATACATTCTTTTACTACTACACGGCAGCTTCTTAGATAGATGCCAATGGTGGCTTTCGACTTGTTTTCATCTGTCATGGTTTGCACCCATTTGTGGATGATGTCTTTAGTTACCATGAATCCGTCTGCTTCACTGAAACCAGTACACTTAATGAAAGACTTCTTGGCTCCTTCATAGCTAGCGGCAGTTCCTGCTTTTCTGTCATTGATTATTTCTTCCCAAACGGTTATGAAACTCTGAGAAGAACTCTTTCCCGTTAGGCTGATACGGACGGATTCTGGCGTCAAAAATGACGTGGCTGCAAGTTTTTCGAGCCGTTCTCTATATGTTTCAAAAACTTCCTCCCATTTCTTTTTGATATTTGCATTCGATTTCCTTGATTCGGATGACCTTCCACGTGTGCTTTCTGTTTCAATGATTTGCTTGAACTCTTTTTCTGTGCATTGGTCACCGATAGGGTAGTACATGAACTTACCATTAAAGCTGTACCTGATACATACTGGGTATAAGTTGCTTTTTGAGTGTCGCTTGTCTAAGCCAAGCGAAATAGTACAGTTACTTATCTTTGCTGATAGTGTAGATTTTGCCATATTATATGTATGTTTTTATTGTATTTTTGCCACAATTTCTACCTAAAATCGTATTTTCGGGAAAGTCTTTCTTCTGAAAGTCTTTATTTATGGGCGTTTTCGATGCTGATTTCGGGAAAGTAAAGGGAAAGTTTACTCCTTTTTTTAGCCGATTTTAGCCTGTTTTAGCCCATTTTAATCCGATTTAGATTTGCACTGCAAAATTACATAAATATCTGATAATCAGCAAATATATTCCAAAATTTTATAATTTATTAAAAGTCTAAATCTGATTCATAATCATGAGGTCGCCGGTTCAATCCCGGCTCCCGCTACCAAAGGCAAGAGATTAAAAATAAAGGACTTGAAAGATTTAATTCTTCCAAGTCCTTTTTCTTTTTGTTTATATCTGTTTACTTCCTTTTTGAGCTTCCGTCTCGAAACAAGCTACGAGACCATAGGTGATAGTTGGGCGTATCCAGATTTCCGTCAGCATATAGTCGGTATATTCGTTGATGGGTTCCAGATAGATGTCGTAGTTGTAGAGTGCGGCAATGATTATGTCGATGACGCAGATAGCCCATAGGTTGTGCTTGGTGTAACTCTGCCAGTTCTTGCGTGCATAGAAAAAAGTGAGCATGCAGAGCAACAATACCGACAGTGTGAGGCAGGTTAGGTGTAGAGCGTAATAGGCCAAAGGTGGTGCAAAGAGAATGTCGCGCAGTAGTACCGTAATACCCACCGACACGGAACACCAGTAGTTGAATCGGTGGCTGTCGAGCCGGTTGAAGAAGTACATCCATATCATCACCAGACAGGCCATGTAGAACAGGTTGAGCACCAGTTCGGGCCACGCCTCCTTCAGTCCCAAATGAAACACGCCATAGAGCATCATACCCACCGAAAAAATACCAGCCACAGCAGTAATTACGATGTCGAAAATCTTGGCATTCTTCTTAAATCTGGTCTTCTTCATTTCGTTTCCAATTTGGTGGCGACGGTCTTGTAGCCGTTGGCCGAGGTCTTGAGTACGATCTTCGAGGATGACTGGCCTGCCCGGAGGATGACCAGGGCGGAACCGTTCCAGAGACGACGGTGGTCGACGGCATTGAGTTCGGCGCTATTGATGTCGCCATTGCTGACGGCCGCGATGGTGGCGTCGCCCTCGACGGCAAAGTGGAGTTCATCCTGCGCCATCGGAACGCGACGGCCCTTGCTGTCAACAGCCTGGATGCGGACGTGCATCAGATCAGTACCGTCGGCTTGCCAGGTGTTATCCTCGGGTGTGGCGATGAGGCGGACGGCCTTGCCCGTGGTCTCGATCTTATGGCGCGCAACGCCGATGCCCTTGTTATAGGCAACGGCCTCCAGTTTTCCGTCGGCATAGGGGATATCGTTCCAGCGGATCTGGTTGCGCTGCTTGGGGTCGTTCACGGAGTTGGATTTGCGCCCGAGACGCTTGCCATTGAGCAATAGCTCCACCTCGTCGGCATTAGTATAGGTGATGAGGTTGAGTTTGCTTCCTGGTTTACGGTTCCAGTGATCGCTCATACCGTCATTGCCGGTCTGCACGCCGTTCCACATAACATCATTCTTCGAGTCGATGACGGCGATATGTACCACAGGTTCATCGGGTTTGAAGAACGAGCGCATATAGTAGGCCTTGGGCTTGGGTTCGAGCGAGATGTCGAACACGCCTTGTGCCCAACCCTTTGCGGGCCAGCCTTGACTCTCGCCGAGGTAGTCGATGGCGCCCCAGTAGGCGAGACCGATCACGCGGTCGAGGTTCATCTCGAAGAAATTCTGACCCATGGCGGAGATAGAGGCCTCGCTCTGGTAGAAGGTCATCCAGGGGAAACGTCGTCCGTCGCCAGGGAAATACATATAACGATAGTTGTAGGCCTGGATGTCGGTCTGGATGGCGAGGTCGTGGGGTAGGGAGTCGGTGTCCCAGTTGCGGTAACGGGGATGCATGGCGACGGTCACGAGTCGTGTGGAGTCGTAACGCTGGAGCAGTGTCTTCTGAAGTTTGTACATCGTCACGCCGAAGTCGTTGAATGGCTGGTTGGGGTCTTGCTGCAACTCGTTGCCGAGACTCCAGAGTACGACGGATGGTGAGTTGCGGTCGCGCTTGATCCACTCGGGCACATCATACTGCCATAGCTGTTCGAAAGGCACCTTGCCGCCTGTATGCTGACGCGTCCACTTGTCGTAGAGCTCGTCGACCAGTAAGATGCCGTGCTTGTCGCAGAGGCGGATAAAGTCGCGGCTGTAGGGGTTGTGCGAGGTGCGGATATGGTTCATGCCGAACTGTTTCATCAGCAGGATGCGCTTCTCGATAGCCTTCGGATAGGCGGCCGCACCGAGGGCGCCGAGGGTATGGTGGTTGGCATAGCCCTTGAGGAGCACCTTATGGCCATTGAGTTTGAAACCGAAGTCAGGGCCGAACTCGATGGTGCGGATACCGAACTGGTCGCAGGTCTCGTCGGCCACCGTGCCGTCCTCGCGCAACAGCTTGGCCTTCGCAGTATATAAATAAGGTGTATCGAGATCCCAGATTTTCGGATTGGGGATGGCGATGTCGGTTGCAATGCGGGCTTCCTGCCGACGGGTACCGCGATGACGCTTGATGGCGACAGTATCGCAGTAGGCCGTCTGTCCATCGGGATCGAGAATCTTGAGGGCGACGTGCGTGGCCTTGTTGGTGCGGTTGGTGAACTCGGCAGAGATGCTTACATAGCGGTTGTCGCACGTGGTGATGTAAAGGGGATGACGCTCGAAGTAGAGGTCTCTCGGGGTGGTGACGAGGCTGACGTTTCGGAAGAGTCCGCCGCCGGTGTACCAACGGGAGTTGCCTGGCTCGCGGGTATCGGCGATGACCTCGATGAGGTTGTCCTCGCCGTATTTCAGTCGGTCGCTGAGGTCAATCTCGAAGCCTACGTAGCCGTAGTTTGTGCCACCCACGGACTGGCCGTTGAGCAACACGTCGGCGGTGTACATGATGCCCTCAAAGTCGAGGAGCACACGACGGCCTTTCCAGTTGGCATCGGGGGTGAGGTGGTAACGGTAATAACCTTTGCCCATCTCCTTGAAGCCGCGACTCGACAGACGGCTCTTGATATTCGCAGCCACATCGGTATTGTCGGCTTTCTCATCTGCTGCCGGTGCCACCCAGGGCTGTTCAATCTGGAAGTCGTGCGGCACGTTCACCTTCCGCCACTCACCTTCGTTGTTCAATCTGAATTCCCAACCGGAATTCAAACATTCTGTATGTCGTTGTGCCGATGCGCCCAGCGTCATCAGCACAGCCGTTAAGCCTAAAAATAGTCTTTTCATTTCACAAGCTTATAGTATTCACATCCGCCGAGGAGGAAGCAGCCGGTGCCGTAGTCCTCGAAGTCGGGAACTTTGGTATAGGAGAGAGGCTGGCCGGCGGAGGGGTCTTTGCCCGTGCCCTGAGCCCAGCCGAGAAAGCCGTCAGGATGGACGCAGTCGCGGACGAGCGCCTCCCAGGCACGATCGCAGACAGGGCGATAGACGGCCGCTTTGAGGTAGCCCTTCTGAATGCCCCATGCCATGCCGTAGAGGAAGAGTGCGGTGCCCGTCATCTCCTTGCCGCCATAGTCGGCATAAGAGACGAGACTCGGGTTCCACAGACCGTCCTCCGCACGCTGACACTTCCGGAGTGCCTCACTCATCAGGAGAAAGTCTTTCTTTAATACCTTATAATATTTATCCTTTGGCGAGAGCAGGTTCATGCAGCGCACGAGGGCCGCATACACCCAGCCGTTGCCACGACTCCAGTAGCAGTTCTTGCCATCGGGGGTCGCATAAGGTGCCACATAATCCTTATCGCGCCACCAGAGTCCCTCCTTCGTGTTGAAGAGTCCACCAGCCAGCGTGTTACGGCTCCAGAGGTACATCTTCATCGCGTGGTCGGCGTATTTGCGTTCGCCCGTCACCTTATAGGCCTGCATATAGACAGGCATCGCCATCTGGATGGCATCGATCCACGTCCACCAGCCGTAAAGCGACCCTTCAGCCTCGGGCTTCTGCTTGTTGGGCGTCTGCATCTGGTTGTTGAGGTTCTCCAATATCGGTTTGATCTTCTCGTCGCCACCACTCTGCATATAACGGTCGAAATAGGTCTGTCCGCAGCATTGGTCGTCGGCATCGTTGGTCTTCACACCGTTGCGTGGCGTCCACTTGTGGAAATTGCCCCAACGGTCGGTATAGTCGATGTACCGTGCGTCCTTGTCGATCTCGTAGAGGGCCATCAGTCCTTCGTAATACACGGCACGTGTCCACAGCGACGAGGGACGCACGCGGTTAACGTTGGTGGGCAGCGTGGGGTCGGCATACTTGCTCATGAAGTAGTCGTTAGCCTTGCGCAAGGTCTTCATCACCTCGCTGGCAGCTTCGCTCTGGGCCATCATGGTACTGGCAATCATCAGAGCGAAGAGTGATAAAATAGTTTTTCTCATTGTTTTGTAATAGTTTTTATTGTTTGATTTCCTTTGTTAATGTTGCTGTCTTCTCACCAGCAGCAATGACGAACTGCAGGTTGGTGCCTTCGGCGTGGGCTTCGATATGGATGTCGCCCTTGGTGCCGTCGGGATAGCCCTCCTTGATGAGGTTCTTCACCACATGCTCCATATCCGCTGCGATAGGGGCACTCTGCGCCTCGTTCATGCCGACGGCCGTACATACCTCCTTGGTGAAGTAGGCAATCCAGGCCTCGTCCTTCGGATCGTTGGAGATGACGATGCTACGCTGATAAGGGTCGCCCGGCTTGCGCTGCTTGTATTGGATGGTGAAGATGGTGAACAGGTTGTCCTTGGCCTCCTGACCCGTGAAGCGGCCGATGGCCTCTTTCATCCAGTTGGCGAACGATTCGGGAGCGAGTTTCTTTTCCAGCACCTTCGTGGCCTGCAGACTCTCGCCAAGCATACGGCGCTCGTTATAGTTGTCGCCAGAGGTGTTCTTCATCTCCAACAGATCCTGTGTGTAGAGGAAGATGAGGGTACCTGGGTCGATGCGCGTCTCCTGGACGGTGTAATGGAAGTCGGGATGAGTACCTACAGGGGCATTCTTGTCGACGGGCAGCAGTCCGATGCCGGAGCCTACGAGCATGGGGGCTGTCTGTCCGGCGTTGCTGTAGCACAGACGACCTGTAGCGATGTCGAGGACACCCACGAGGAGGGTGACGGCCATATTGGGGTTGTTGCGGCCAATGAGTGTCTTGTTGATGGCACTCACGATCTCTGCCGGATTGGTCATGTCGAACGAGAGTGTACGGAACTCGGTTCGGGTGATTGCCATCGCGGTGGAGGCGTCGATACCCTTGCCCTTTGCTTCGCCGATGCAGAAGTAGAAATGGCCATTGCGCTCGAAGTAGTCGTAGAGGTCGCAGTCGACCTCGTCGGCGGGCTTCAGGGTGGCAAACAGACGGATATCCTCATGTGGCACGGCGCGGGGCATCATGGCCTCCTGGATCTGACGGGCGATATGCTGTTCCAGCAGACCTTGCGTATGGAGGGCTTTCGAACTCTCCATCTCGTCGTAGGAAGCTTTCAGACTATTGTATTTCTTCACCAGACTGTGAGTCTTGTGGCGGCGGTAGAGGGTGTAGAGCGAGAAGAGTCCGAAGATGAGGGCGATGGCCACCAGCAGGTTGATAGTGCGCAGACGGACGCGCGAAGCCTCCTGATCGGCCAATTGGGTGGCCTTCATACGAATGGTCGACAGTTCCTCGGCATCCTGTTTGCGGGCCTTGGTGATGGCGGAGTCGAGCGATTCGCTGATCTCGAGGGCGACGGTCATCGCTGAGTCACGGCGACCAGCCTTCATATTGGCCTTGAACTTGGGTAGCACCATCTTCTGGAAGTCCTCGATGGAGTAATCATCGTGACCCAGTATCTCGTCAAGACTCTCGTAGTTGTCGGCGGCCTCCGACCAACGACCGGCGGCGGCCAGGTAGTCGACGGCGGCGATACGGCCCTCGGGCATCTTGCTATACTGGGTGGTCAGATAATGGTCGTAGACCTTGGTAGCCTCTTCTTTCTTCCCCTGACCGTCGAGGGCGATGGCACGGTATATATCATAACGGGCCCACTGACGGTCGACGTAGGCGGGGTCGGCATCGTTGCGCTGCTCATACTGACGGATGAGTTCAGCATAGCGGTCGATCCAGACGAGCGCCTCACGGTACTCCTGTGTCTCGTTGTAGTTGAAGGCGATGTTCACCACACCGGCGATAGCGTTCTTATAGGCCACATCGGAACGGTTTTCATTGATGTTTTTCAGGTGCGTTTGGTAAGCGCGTTCGTAGCTCTCGTTGGCTTCATCTTTCGCCAGACCGAAACGCGACTGGCACAAACCCATGATAAGCAACAGGTTGTTGTAGTCGCTCATGGTGTCGCATTTCAGCTCTTCAAGACGTTTGACCACAGGTTTCGCCATGTCGAGCACGGTATTATACTCACCTCGCATACCCAGAACATTGGCCAGATGGCTGGCCGACTTGGCATAGATGGCAAGATCCTCGGGGGTGGTGGAGTTCTCGGTCTGGGCGATAGCCGTCTTCCAATAAAACTCCGCCATGCGCAACTGGTTGGTGCGGTCGCAGGCATAACCTTGCCAGTAGTAGGTTTCAGCCTCACTTAGTTCGCCAATGGTGTGCAGACTGTCCGCCAGTGCCAGCAGTTCTTGGTACTCTCTCTCTTCATAGGCATTCATGATCTGTCGGAGAGCTCTTGAGTGACGCTCTTCCGATGGCTTGCCGTTCTTGCAGCCTGAGAGGGCGAGAAACGATGCCGCGATGAGCATCATTGCGAAGATGTGAATTCTTTTCATGACGTTATTGTTTTTAGTTTCATTATTTCAAGAATGGATTGACGGTCTCGTCGGGGCCGAGGTAGAACCCCGGCTCCGAGGGTTGGTTGTAGCCCACGTTCTGGGTGGCCACCGACAGACGATAAGGTATATCCTCCATCAGGCAGTTGATGCGATAGTCGGTGGGAATGGGGGAGACGAAAATACGCAGTTCGCTACTGTCGGGGGTGCGGGCGATGACCTCTTCGCGCCAGTCGCCCAGGATATCGGCCGACAGACATGGGTTCGACTTCGTGCCGTTGTTGAACACAATGCCTGGCAGTGTGAACACATCGTCGATGGTGTTGTTCTCCCAATTGTATTTCGACACTTTGCCTCTGTCGAGCATCTCGCGCAGCAGGTCGCCGTCCCACCAGATACCGAAGTTCATCGGCAACCAGCGACCACCGAGCATCAGGTAGTTGTTGTGCTGCGGGTCATCGGCATCCTTGGCGGCATTGATGATTTCTCCTTTGAGATTCCTTATCCCGTGACTGTCGGCACTCCACATTTCGACGCCCGGGTTGTTGGGGTCGATGTCAGCCGCCATCGCCCGGCCCACGTCGCTCTTCGAGGGCACCTTGAAAATCACTTCTCCCGTGCGGGCATTGCGGAAATCGGAGCCGTCGCGGCGGTTTTCATGACAGTCCCACACTTGCAACTCGCGGCTCTTGGGGTCGAAGGCCATCAGGTGGATGGCATCGCCGTGACCCATACCCGTGTTGTAGAGACCTCGACCGTTGTGGTCGACAGCCATCGAACCATAGGTAATCTCGTCGCATCCGTCACCGTCGACATCGGCTACACGGAGATTGTGGTTACCCTGTCCGGCATAACTGGCCCATTGGGGATCGTTGGTGTCAAACACCCATCGGCTCTTGAGCTCGCGACCATCCCAGTCCCAGGCGGCGAGCACCGAACGGGTGTAGTATCCTCTGCAGAAGATAGCCGATGCTTTCTTTCCGTCGAGATAGCCTACGGCTGCCAGCATACGGTCGCTGCGGTTTGCTTTTTCATCACCCCAGCCTTTGAGGTCGCCACGCTCGGGGATATAGGGTTTGCTGTCCATCGCCTCACCCGTGAGACCATTGAACACGGTGATGTATTCTTTTCCCGTCAGGATGCGCCCGATTCTGTCGGGTCCCTTATGACGGTAGTCGGCCAAGGCGTCGCCGATGATGTTTCCCTTGGCATCGCGGGTACCGTCGGAGGTGCGCACCATCATTTCTGCCTTCCCGTCGCCATCGAGGTCGTAGACGATAAAGGGTGTGTAATGTGCCCCGCTACGTATGTTTCTGCCCAGATCGATACGCCAGAGCAGCGTGCCATCCAAGCGATAGCAGTCGAAGAGGGTAGGGCCGGTGTAACCATCGTGGGCGTTATCGCGAGCGTTCGAGGGATCCCATTTCAGGATGATCTCATATTGTCCGTCACCATCGACATCGCCCACGCTGGCATCATTGGCCGAGTAGCGGTATTGTCTGCCGTCAGGGCACTCGCCGTCGGCGGGTTTCTGTAGCGGGATGGTCAGATAACCATCGGGGGCATTGGCTTGAAGTAGGTAGCGGCCGTTGATGCTTCCACCTCTTACCTCGTAAGTGGCTGATGTTTGCAGGGGGGGGGTGTCGACAAAGAAAGTGCCGCCTTTTGTGAGCGGTTCGCAGTTGAGCTTGTTGCCATTGCGGTAGATATCAAAGGCTTGTCCTTTCGCATCATTGGTGAGCGTGCGCCAGCCGACAATAACCTGCTGGCCGTTGCGGACGGCTATAACACCTCGGTTCAGATACTCGCGTTTGATTTGCTTCATATCGTAATTGGGCTGTGCTGCAGCCGACAACATGCCTAAAAGAAGGCTAGTTAAGATTAGTTTTTGTTTCATTTGTCTTAAGTATGTTTGGATTCGTGTGCAAAAATACAAATATTTGGTCAATTTTGCAAGAAATGAGGTGAATATTTGGCCGTTTTCGAAAATATTACTATTTTTGTGGCAGAATATTGACAAAGAACAAACGATTTATGGATAATGTAAAACTCGATCCCCATGGCGAGGCACTGTTGCAACAGTATCGCGAATTACTGCCCATGCTGGAGCAGATGGCCAAGAAGGCCTACGACCTGTTGCGCCGTGCACTTCGTGAGCAGGGCATCTATATAACGGCTTTTGAATATAGGATAAAAACCGAGCAGTCCTTGGCTGGGAAACTGGAACGAAAGGGTTCGAAATACAAGAGCATCTACGATGTGACCGACCTCGTGGGACTGCGTGTCATTACCTTCTATACTGATGAGGTGGATAAGGTGGCGGTCATCGCTAAGCGCGTCTTCGACATCGACTGGCAGGAGAGTGTCGACAAGCGTAAATTGCACCAGTTGGACAGCTTCGGTTACAATTCGCTGCACTATATCTGCCGATTGCAGGAAGAACACCGGATTCCGGAATTGGGTGACTTGCGCTTCGAGTTGCAGATGCGGACGGCTTTGCAGCATGTTTGGTCGACTATTGAGCACGATACAGGCTACAAGGGCGAAGTGAAGATCCCCCGTGAATATAAAAGACAGTTCAGCCGTCTGGCTGGTATGTTGGAATTGGTCGACGATGAGTTCAGTCGTCTGCGAATCGTACTTACCGACTACCGTCGCCAGGTGCAGACCTTGGTGAAGAGCGGTCAGCTCGACGAAGTGTCACTATCGGGCGATACGTTCCGCAGCTATCTCGAACTGCATCCCTTCGACCGTCTGAACCGACGCATCGCCGCCGTCAATCAGGCTGAGATCTATCCTATCTCGGTGATGAACTACCTGCCGCTGCTGGAGTCGTTCGGACTGGAGACACTTGCCGATGTGCAGCAGTTCATCGATGACAATAGCGACGATGCCTACCAGTTGGCTCTTTCTCAGTTGGCTGTTACCGACCTTGATATCCTTTCGTCAGGAGCGGCCCTGCAATACCTCTGTCTGGCGTATGTCCTGAAACACGATGGCGGTCGCGACGGTCTGAAATTTGTTTATGATACCATCAACGGCGTTGACGATGCCAATGCCAGGATTGCCGACCTGATCTTAGAACAGGCCAAGACACTTCGATTCATGCAGACAAAGAAAAAGAAATGAAAAAGATTCTGTTGTTTTTCGTAATGACGGTGTGCGTCAGCAATTTTGCTTTGGCGCATACGGATTTTGATGAGCGCCCCAAACTTGTCGTGGGCATTGTAGTCGACCAGATGCGATGGGACTATCTTAGCAGATATTACGACCAGTTTGGTGAGGATGGCTTCAAGCGTCTGATCAAGAAAGGTTATAGTTGCGACAATTGTCTGATCAACTATGTCCCCACAGTGACGGCTATCGGCCATACGAGTGTCTACACGGGTTCGACCCCTGCGCTGCACGGTATCTGTGGCAATGACTTCTTTATCGATGACGACCCCGTTTACTGCTGTGGTGACAAGACCGTGGATCCTGTGGGGACGGATAATCGCAAGAAAGGTTGCATGTCGCCCCGTAATCTGCTCGCAACGACTATTGGCGACCAGATCAGACTGCATACCGACTTCAAGTCGAAGGTGGTGGGCATCTCTTATAAAGACCGTGCGGCCATCCTGCCCGCAGGAAGAAGTTCTGATCATGCTTATTGGTTGGATACCGACAACGGACAGTTTATCACCAGCACCTATTATCGTACGGAGTTGCCTGAGTGGGCGAAGGCCTATAACGAGGAACTCAAGAAGAATCCAGAGCTAAAGAGAGTGGGTAAGGATGTCGGTCTCTATCCCCTCTGCGGACATATCACCACCGATATGGCCATTGCAGCCCTCAAGGGTGAGCAGTTGGGTAAAGGCAAGGTAACCGACATGCTCTGTGTAAGCTACTCGCAGACAGATGTGATTGGTCATAAATACGGCACCCGTGGGGAGCATACCGATGAAGCCTATTTGGAGCTGGATAAGGATATCGCCCGATTGCTGAAAGCCCTCGACAGTCAGGTGGGCGAGGGTAATTACCTTCTTTTTCTGACAGCCGATCATGGCGGCGCCCATAATTTCCAGTTTATGATCGACCACGGGATGAATGGTGGTGCCTGGAAAACGCGTGAAATAGCATTGAACGATCAGTTGAATGCCTGTTTGAAGGAAAAATTCGGTGATGCTGTTGATCACCGTTCGATTATTAACGGTTTCCATGGTTATCGTGTATTTTTGAATCACGGCAAGATAAAATCCTTAGGTCTGGATCTGGAGAAGGTCAAAGAGGTGCTGGTTGAGTATTTCTCTCAGGTGCCTCATGTGCAGTTTGTGATGGATTTCGGGAAGGTGAACACCTGGAGTGTGCCCGATGTGCTCCGCAGCCGTGCACTCTTAGGCTATCATCCTCATCGTTCAGGCGATTTGCTTCTGGTGCTGGAAGCTGGCTGGTATGATTTCGGAAGGGGTTCGTCGCCCATCGGCACCACGCATAGTGCCTGGAATCCCTACGATGCCCATATCCCTTTGTTGTTCTACGGCTGGAAGGTGGAGCATGGCAGCACCAGTCGTGAGGTGCATATCACAGACATCGCCCCCACCGTGACACAGATGCTGCATATCCAGCAGCCGAATGCCTGTATTGGGGAGGCCATCGGTGAAATAGTAAAGTGAAAGTGTCTTCCACTATCATGGCTGCGAAGTATTACTTCCTCCGGAGTGAAGTTCAACTTTTAAGCCTTGTTTCTTTGACCCTCTCGGGCGTGCTCGCATAGAGTATCGTCAATCTCGCTGGATTCTGGTGCAAAGATACGATGATTGTTAACGCCCATGTATACAAACCTTAAAAATCACCCCAATTAGTTAAATAATTTCAAGACACAATAGAGTAATAGAATCAGGCGGGGATTCTTTGTTTATTGTATAATCTCTAAGATTTTGAGTAAGTATTCTTCGTTCGTCCAACTGAAGCCAGGAAGATTCATGACAGATTCCATCCGTCGACGGTTCTCCTTGTCAAAGGCTCGTTTGAGATGACGCTCATGCACGAGGACGAACTTGTTGCCAATCCGATAATAATAAATGGGTATGACCGGAAAGTGGATATCCTTGGTGTCCTGAAGGTCGATGGTGGTGAACTGGAACATGTTCATCGACGAGAGGTCATTGAGATCAAGGTTGGTGATGTTGGAATTATTCCTTATTAATTGCTGGTAAGCCTTGAGGTCGAGCACCTTGGCACAGAAGAGTGCATTTGATCCGACGGTATCAATCTGATAGGCCAGCACCGAGTCGATGCGGATGTAGGAACGGTCCTTGAAGTCGACACGCAAGAGATTCTTGATATTGGCTTCTTTGGTAAGTTCTCCACTGATATAGAGTAGCGAACTGTTCTTCAAAAAGATGTTAGCCATTGGGATTTCCATTTTCTTGCCGTCAGCCATATAGACGGTGGCAGGACGGAACTCCGGGAAGGCCGTCAGTTGTGGTGTCACATCCTGAGCGGCAACCTTCATGGCAGCCATGAGTAGTACGATAGCTGATAAAACTAGTTTCTTCATTTTTTGTTGTATTTAATAATATTGGCTCCTTGTTTGATGATATAGATGCCCTTTGGCAGGGAGTTGAAATCGGATGTCGGCAGACGGCGACCAGACAGGTCGTAGAGGATAGCCTTTTCAGTCTGCATATCGGTCTTGATAGTTTCAATGCCAGTTAGCTTGCCGTCGATATAGTCGGGCAGATAGTAGCCCAAGTGTGGCGGTTGGTTGTAGGCGGTGTTCTGCCAGCAGATACCCATGCGGTAGGTATGGTCGTGCATAAGCGTAGGCACGCGGTAGGTGGTTGGCGTGTTGGTGGTGAAGATGTTGAGTGTGGCATTGTCTTTTTGCGACCACAGGATGACTTCCTCACGCCAGTCGCCGAAGAGGTCGGCCTGCAGATTTGGCGTGGCTTTGGTGCTATTGCAACTGCTGGATCCGTTTTGACTGAGGCTGGTCGTGTCGTAGCTCTTGCCGTTCCAATTGCTGATGGTGGTGCCATCGAGGAGTTCGTCTTGTAAGTCACCGTCCCAATAGATGCGGAAGTTCATCGAACCTTTCTGGCTGATGACCTGCTTGCCTGTCTGTGCGCTGAAGGGGTTCTGATTTCTTTCGGAACTTGACATGCCGCCGTAGGATGACCAGAATTCGTGCCCACGGTTGGCAGCCACAATGTCGGCAGCGATGCCGCGTCCGTTGTCTTGTCCTTTCTGTCCGCCCTTCCTGATGATCTCGCCTGTGGCAGCATCATGGATGTCCCAGGCGTAGTCGCCTTTCTCCTCATGTACGTCGAAGAGCTCGAGTCCGGGACGGTCGGGGTCGAGGTCGGCCAAGTGTATAGCGTCGCCGTGACCGAAACCTGTGGCATAGAGCATCTTGCCGTTGTCGTCGAGGGCGGCTGAGCCCCAGATGATCTCATCTTTGCCATCGCCGTCGACATCGGCAATAGACATGTTGTGATTGCCGTTGGCATACATCGTGTAACGGTTCAGACCAGAATAACATGTGTTGCCTTTCAAGGTCTTAGAGGTGAGACGTTGAGAGTTGCCCTCATCGGGTATCATCCATTTATAGGTAGTCCTCGAGTCGGAACTGTGGAGCCAGCGGGTTTTGAGCTGTTGCCCGTCGAAGTCGACGGCCCAGATATGAGCGAAGGTGTAATAGCCTCTGCAGAAAATACCGCTGGGATTGTGGTCCGGCCCATCGAGATAGGCTGTGGCAGCGAGATAGCGCTCACCACGGTTGCCGTAGTCGCCCTTGTCGTTCTTACCGCTGCGGTCGTCCCAGTTATAGGTGCCTGCGGCCTCGCTCAACTCTGGTTTTGCATTACGGTTGGGGTAGTAGGCAATCGTATGGATAGCGGCACCTGTCTCACCATTAAAGACCGTCAGGTATTCATGGCCACCATTGATGCGTCCGGAATTATTCGTAACCCAATCCTTTGTGTTGCTGGCGGCCTTGATTGTCTCATTGGTGGCAGCTTGGTTTACATAGTTGCCAAGACCGTCCTTTGAGCCTGGGGCCGTTTTGCATATCATCTCTACCTTTCCGTCACCATCGTAATCGTAGACTTGGAATTGTGTATAGTGTGCGCCGGCCCTGATGTTCTGGCCGAGGTCGATTCGCCACAGTTTTGTGCCGTCGAGTTTATAGCAATCAATATAGACAATGCCCGTTACGCCACTGAAGGAGTTGTCTCTTGAATTGGAAGGATCCCATTTGACAAACAGTTCATATTCTCCATCGCCGTCTACATCACCCACAGAGATGTCGTTAGGGGAGTAGGAGTACTCTTGGCCATCGGGATAGTTCTCTTCCACCGTTTGCTTGTTCACAGTGTTGGTTGTGCGATAGGGCTTGGTTTTGGCATTGGCCGGACGGTCGAGTTTCAACTTCTTATAGACTTCACCCCACGCCTTCACCGGGTCGGAAGTGCTAATGATCTCGCCATTGACCTTGGTGATGACCTGGTATTCAGAACTGCTGTCGCCGCTGGCATCGGTGTAATTGCTCACTTCCAAATCGGAGGCGATGGTCGTGCCGTTTTTGATGAGGTCGAAGCGGGTGGTACTATCGTCGGTACCTAAAAAACGCCAGCTGACGAAGTTGCCGCGACCGCTGTTGGCAGGCAGTGCCACAACGCCGCGATTCAGGTGCTCCATTTGGGTAACAGGGGTGATTTGCGCCTTGCTATATAATAGCATGGCTGATAGTAGAAATGTGATGTAGAATCTAAGTTTGTTCATTTTTTTATCGTTATCCGGGTGCAAAGGTATGAAAAAGCCGCGGTATTTGCATGGGTTGAAATGATAAAAAAACTAAATTTTGTGATTTTATTTACCTAAAAGCATGGCTATTTGAAAAATTTAACCTAATTTTGCAGCGTGTTATGAGCATATTATTCTAACATTATTAATAAATTATTTAAAAACGTATGAAAAAGAATCTTTTGTGGATGGCTGGTGCCATCTTGACTTGTGGACTCGCATTCACAGCTTGTGCCGAAAAGGATCTTCCTGCTGGACCAGCGCCCGTAGTGCCTGAGGACAATTGGACCAAGGAAACTTCAGTGATTGACTTTGAGGATGGTACTGCTGTATTTAAAGCTACCAGTCGTATGGAAGCTGTAGTTGAAGACAATGCTGCTAAGGAATCAAAGGTGTTGGCTTTTAAGAATGCTAAAAATACTCAGAATGGTTATGGATTCGCTTATTACAACTTTGCTGACAAGGCGAAGAATCCTACAAACATTACCATTAAGTTTGATTATTTCAATGGCGGTGGTCGTGGTTGCATGACTATCGGTGATGGTACTGTCCGTGGTACTGATGGTAAGGGTGCCGGTATGGACCGTATTAATAAAGCTCCTTTCTATGGCGCTAAAGGTGCTATTTTTGCTGTAGGTGCAACTACCGACGGTAAGAATTATTTTGTAAATGATACTATCTTAGGCGCAGCAGCCGACTGGTGCAACAAGTGGCTCACTATTGAGGTTACTGTTTACACCATTGAGCGTCAGGTTGAGTGGAAGATCTTTAATGGTGAAGAACTTCTGGCTGAGAGCGCAGTTAAAGAGGGTGAAGGCTTCACACCTGGTAAGGTCGGTTATTGGCAAGAGGATGCAGACAATTGCGACCAGATTGACTGCTTCGGATTTGTTAATAATAATGTAAGCTACATTGACAACCTGAGCATTACCAACGCGCAGAATCCTGAAATCCTGTATGCAGATGATGTAAAGATTATGTATGTTGACCATGCGGGTAAGGAATTGAAGGCTCCAAGAGTGCTTAGTGGTCGTGTTGGTACTTTTGTTAAATTGGCTGACGTAGACAAGGCTTCTTTCTATAATGCCGATAATACCAAGAAGTATATTTTTGCTTTTGACGATGCTCAGTACAATCCGATTGCTGAAAAAGGAACTGTTGTTAAGGCCGTGTTCCGTGAGGCTGAGACCTATTATGCTCTGCTGAATTGTGTGGCTGGTAGCATTAATCTGAACAGATTCTATGACGTAAATAAATACAAGTTCTTCGAAGGTGATAGCTATACTATCCATCCCTCTCGTGTTTATTATAAGGATGGTGTCTATTATACTACTGCTGCAACTGATTGGAATGGTGTTCAGTTCACTTTCCCAGGATCTCTTACACCTACTGTATCAGGAGGAAATACCGTTTATATTGGTACGGTGAATTACGAGGCTGATGAGAATATTGTTTACTTCGCAAACTTTGAGGATCTGGCTCTGCCGACAGAGGACGCTGGTGAAGGAACAGGTCTTGGTCAGCTCAAGGGTACTGTTACCAACTGGTGGAACTGGACAAATGGTTACTGGACTCGTTTCGATGGCGGTCGTGGTATTAACCTCGGTGATGATTCTTACGTTTGGACTGAGCCTATTGCTGAGGGTGGTAAATATACTGTAACCATCTATGGTCGTAACAATATTTATTATCAGGCTGAAGGTTATGAGATTCCTCAGCCTTATAAACTCGGCTTGCGTGATGCTGAAGGTAAGGTTACTTACTTAGACGTTGAGATTCCTGCATGGGGCGCTTCTGCAACGGGTGAGAGTGTAATCGAGGGTGTTGAGATTCCTGCTGGTTCTTCTCTTGTGATTTACAATGGTGGTGAGAAGATTACTGCTAATGACGGTACAGAATTGGTTAAGGATCTCTCTTTCGACGACATCAAGGTAACTAAGCCTGTCGCTGCTGAATAAATAATAATGGGATATAATCCTAAACAATAAAGTTAGCCCTCGCGCCTAAAAGCGCGGGGGCTTTTAAACAAAAAACGATTGCTTATGAAAAAATTATCTACGCTCGCCTTTATGGCTTTCTTTTTCTGCTTGAGTTCTATGGCTCAGGTCGTGTTGGGTGACATCAACTTCAGTCTCAAAGAGGGACAGAAGATCAGCCCTAAAACTGGTAAGATTACAGTAACATTCCCCAACGTCACAGGTGTTGCCGATCCTGCAGCCACAAACTTCGTGATTGCAGGTGCTTTCAGTGATATCGATTTCGATGGTGTTGAGGGTTCGTTTGCCTCTGGTGTCACTCTCGATTTGGCTGAGTTTGAGTTGCAGCCTGCTACAGCCTATACGCTGAAGATCACTTCAGTCAAGGTGGATGGTGCAGAGTTGGCTCCTGCAGAGGGCTATGTTCTGAACTTCAAGACCCGCGGTGCTGACCGCAAGACATCGTGGTCGTTCGCTATCGACGATGCTTCGTTGGAGCAGATTGCTGCCCAGGCCACGGAAAACGCCGAGGCTCAGGATCCCGCTAAGTATATCGACATCACAAAGAGCGGTAATGCCCGTTATTATGTGCCTGCCCGTAACTATGAGGAGATTATGCTTCCCGATGGAACGGCTCTGCCAGCAACCGAGGACCTGCTGTTTAAGTTTGGTGAGAAGGTATTCTATGTCAGTGGTCATGGCGGTGGATGGGCAGATGCTATTGTTTTCAATGGCAATGACCAGTTTATGGTGATTCCCGATTGTAAGGAGGGTGATGTGATTACATTTAATGCCAACCGTGCTACTAAAGCATCCGATAGCAAACGCACTTGTATTCAGGCTATGAACGGCGCTGCTATTGCTCCTGATGGATTTGATGCTTCAACAGGTGTGAAGGATTCTATTCAGTTGGGTTCTGCATACGCTAACTTCAAGTTTGAGGTGCAGACTGCTGGTGATATCACGTTCCGCTTCAGCAACTGCTATGTCAAGACTATTGAGATTTCTGAGGCTCAGCCTAAATTGCCGCGTAACTACAATGTGGTAGCAGCATTTGTTGGCGAGGACAATACGACGGTGCTGAAGGAACTGGTTGGCAAGACCGAAGGTGTCACAGGTTCTACCATTAAAGTGAATTACCCATATTGGCTCACTGATGCAGATGATAAAGTCTATACACATGGTGCAAAGGGTTCTGAGTTCGTTGAGGCATTTGATCTGAAGAACGGAGAAGGCGACACCACATTTGTCGTCAGCTATAAGGCAACCGAATATGAGGGTGTGGTATTCCTCTCTGAAGGTGAGGACCTCATTGGTGCCGTTGAATGCACGAACGCTAATGCCGTTGTCCGTTCCTCTATGGGTAAGGCTGGTTATGTGACCGAGGATCTGAAGCTCGTGACCCTGCAGCCTGGCACTTATAAGGTTCGTGCCGTTCTTTTTGATGCAGACAGGGATCCTGCATATATCTGCACGCTGACCAAGGGCGCTGGTGAGGAGAATGAGATCTACCTCTCAGCCGTCAGTACCAACTGGACTGAGACAGAGTCAGACTTGCTGACTATTACTGAGCCTACCGATATCACGCTGAAAGCAGGTGGCGGTGAGAATCATGGTGTCGATGTTATCATGATTTATGCTGCTACCGATAATCCAGACGGCATCGTAGAGCTGAAGGCAACTAAGAAGGCTGAAGCCCGTAAGGTTGTTAAGAACGGTCAGGTTCTCATTGAGACCGAAGCCGGTATCTTCAACACTCTCGGTGTACAGATGAAATAATAATTTTCTAATAATGACCACAGATTTCCTGGATTATCTGGTTAATCCTTGAGATCTGTGGTCTTTCATAAAAACAAATGAACAAACTACTTTTACTATTATCTATCCTGCTGTCATTTGCTTTGAATGCTAATGCACAACGCGTTATTGACAAACTCGACCGTGGTGTGGTCGCAGTGAAAACCACTGGTGGCGTCTTCGTCAGTTGGCGCATCCAGTCTGATGAATACTATGATGTCACTTACAACCTTTATCGCGACGGCTCATTGGTGGCCGAGAACCTGACCACCTCCAACTATACCGATGCTGCAGGCACAGCCTCCAGTAGCTATTCTGTTGAAGCCGTGAAGCGTGGCAAGAAGCAGCCTGCAAGCGCTGCTGTGACCGCTTGGTCAAACAACTATTTAGAGATAGTTCCCAAACACGATAAATCAATCACCTCCACCCTTGTACCCAACGATGCCTGCTGTGCGGATGTCGATGGCGACGGACAGGTGGAGATACTCCTGAAATATGACAACCAAAGTGAAATCAGTGCCAGTTTCCCACGTAATGGTCATAATGGCGAATATTCCATCTTTGAATGCCTGAAACTCGATGGCACTGTGCTCTGGTGGGTCAACTGTGGTCCGAATATGGGCGACTTCCAAAACAATGAACAGAATATCGTGGCCTACGACTGGGATATGGACGGCAAGGCAGAAGCAATCATGCGTGCTGCCGATGGTACCACGATTCATGCTGCCGACGGTAAGACATACGTTATCGGCGACGCCTCTGTCAACTATCGTGCTGCTACCGGTGGCGGTGCCAACTGGTTTATGCACGAGGGCGCAGAATATCTGGTCTATGTTGACGGCGCTACGGGTGTGCCTTACGTGACGATGGATTACCCGTTGAAGCGTCTTGAGAAAGGCGAGACTGATTTGAATAAAGCCTGGGGTGACGGTTATGGTCACCGCTCTTCCAAGCATTTCTTCGGCGCTCCTTATCTGGATGGCCGCAAACCGAGTATTTTCCTGGGTCGTGGTATCTACACCCGTCATAAGTTCGTGGCTTTCGATGTGGATCCCAAGACCCACCAGCTGACAGAGCGTTGGCGCTGGACCAACAATCAGGCAGGCTCTCCCTGGTATGGTCAGGGCTATCATAATTATGCTATTGTAGATGTTGACTGGGATGGCCGCGATGAGATTGTATGGGGCTCGATGGTAATTGATGACAATGGTAAAGGTCTGTCAACTACCGGTCTCGGGCATGGTGATGCACAACATCATGGTGACTTCAATCCGTATGTTCATGGTCAGGAGGGTTTCTTCTGTAATGAAGACCGTCCGTCAAACAACTATCGTGACCTGACAACCTCCCAATTGTATTATCGTGTAGAGGGTGGTGATGATGACGGTCGTGCCATTGCAGGCAATTTCCTTAATACCGTCCCTGGTGCTGTCGGTTTCTCAGCCCATGATGCATCGCCAGGTCCGGTAAGTCTGGTTGAAAACAAACATCTCGATGCCCTCAATAGCACTTCTGGCATCTCTCAGAACTTCCGCTGTTATTGGGATGGCGATCTGCAAGAAGAGACCTTTAATTATCGCAATGGCAAGAATACTGAAGGCGTGGTGCTAAAGCCCGGCACAAACACCTCTTGGGTGCTGGCAGGCTCGCTCACCAACAACGATACTAAGGGCACCCCTTGCTACATGGGTGACATCTTGGGCGACTGGCGCGAGGAGTTTATTATGCGCACTGCCGATAATAAGATTCGTATTTACACAACTACCATTGAGACACCTTGGCGAAACTACTCATTATGGTACGACCACCAGTACCGTAATGGTATGGTGTGGGAGATGTGTGGCTACAACCAGCCACCTCACACCTCCTATTTCCTGGGCGAGATGGAGAATATCACCGTTGCGCCTCCTGCACTCACGATGGAGGGGCGTACCGAGATTGCCAATGGTGGCACTGTCTCTAATAATGGCGAGGAAGTCATCACTTGTGAGACCAACGACATGACTATTAACATTGCTGATGGGGCTACACCTTATTTATATATAGATAATGCGCCCTCGTGGGTTCAGGGTTCTGCACCCTCGGAGGCAACAGCTGCTGCCTATAAGATTACCTACCAGTACTATACGCACACCCTTCAGGGTGGTGGATTCGGTGGCTCTACCCGTGTGGTGAAACAGGGTGATGGCATTTTGGTTTATCCTGAAAAGGATATGACTTACAGCGGCAATACTGATGTGTGGGCAGGCACACTCAGTCTGAATGGCTCTATAGCCAACTCACCGCTGTGGCTCAACCGTCTTACTTCTCTTAATACTCCAGCTAAGGCCATTACGGTGAAATCGTTGACAGCCGATTATGGATCTGTCACAACAATCGGTGGGGTAGGAGCTATCGGTACACTCACGGCTACAGAATCTCTGAAGATGGGCTTCGGTTCACGTCTGATAATCGATCTTTACAGCGACGGACATAAGGCAGATCAGATGAATACTGCCAAACTCATCGTTGAGACGAAGGACTGGAAATATGGTCCGACGTTTAAGCAGCCCGTGATAACGTTTGACTGTCACTTCGCAAGTGGAGAGGAAAAACTAGCCACAGGCCAGTATGACTTGGGGGCTGTAAATTCGGTGGACGGTGATATCGATAAGATCAAGATAGAGGGTATTGCCAAGGTGAAGGCTTCGTTGGCTATCGAGAATGGACATCTTGTCCTGAATGTGGAAGGAATACGCGATGCTGCCGACATCGAGTGGAATGCCACACAGTCGAATGTATGGGATGTGGCTACGACGGAGAATTTCGTTACCCACGATGCAGCTCGTGCCACAGAGACTTTTATCGAGGATGACAATGTCTATTTCACCGACAATTCTCAGAACAAGAACGTTGTGATAGCTGACGGTACGGAAGTGAAAGCCGCCAATATCTATTGCACAGGCTCAGAGGCTTACACCTTCAGTGGAGCGGGCAAAATTGTTGAAGGCACATTCCACCATAGTGGAAGTGGTTCTGTCACGATGGGCAATGCCAATACCTATACTGGCGGCAATCATCTCACAGGTGGAACCACCATCGTCAGTTCACTCTCCAGCGCTACACAGGCCTATGGCAACCTGGGGGGCGTTACCTCTTCGGGCACCAAATTTACGATTGAGAACGGTGCTGTGCTGCAGAACACAGCGGCCGTAACCAATGGATCATCGATTGGCTTGATTGGTAAAGGCGTCATCAAGACTGATGCCTCTTTTACCCAGCAGGGCTTCATTGCTGGTGATACATTGGTAAAGACTGGTGCCGGTTCTTTCAATATGACAGGGAATCTCAATGTGCCACGAGTCATTGTCAAAGCGGGAACGATGAACTATAGTGGCAGTAACTTTACCAAGACAGTAGAATTGCAAGGCACAGCCTCTATCGCAGGTGACGGTTTTATCCCTTCTCCCATTGTTGTGGCAGAAGGCGCAAAGGCTACGCTGACATTGACAAAAACCAATTATAAGGCTTATTCCGGGGCATTGACGGGTGAGGGACAACTGACCATTAATCCTACCAACACCGTGAACCGTGTGTCTATTACTGGCAAATGGACGGACTTCAAGGGAACAATTGTCTACAACAACACTTCTATTCTCATGCCTTTGAAGAATAGTGGTATGCCAAATGCCACATTAAACATAGGGGCTAATACCAATATCGGTATTGCGGCATCCAGTGATAACGCTTCAATCACTTATCCGATTGGTAAATTGATTGGTTCCGGTACATTGCGTCATAAAGAAATGAATTTTGGAAATCAGAATAGTGTGTCAGGCAATGTGACATGGAAGGTGGGCTCTTCCGATCTTGGTGATTTCACCTTCAATGGCGTCATCTATGATGCTGGCACTAAAAACAAGTCAAACTTTGAGAAGGTCGGTAATTGTGCTATGACCGTTGGCGGTACATGGCAGAATAGCGGAACGGTGACTGTCTCTGAAGGCAGTATGATCCTTGGTCAGGGTAAGACGCTTGGAAAAGGTGCACTCACTGTGGCTGAGGGTGCTACATTGGCTGGTATGAGTTCTGTTCTCAGGTCAACATCGAAGAGCCATCCCTTCACCAACAGTAGTGTCACCATCAATGGTGCCTTACGTGTTGGTGCAGATGGTCAAGCCTCTGCAGGTTATTGGTATTTCGGCAATATGCCGCTTACCTTCGGTGCTACAGGTAAACTTTATGTAGGTGTGAGTAAGTGCGCTACTTCTGAATCTGCACCTGGCTGTACCCATCTTTGGGGCGATGAGTCTAATGGCTCTATCACCTTTAAGGATGGTGCTACCATCAGTGTTTATATGGATTCCGCTTATGATCCTGTTGCTAGTATTGGTACCGATGAGGCCAAGGCCGACTCCTTCTATGTGTTCAATTTCCCGAAGGCTATCATTGGCGATGTTCATTTTGAATTGCCGCAGTTGCCCGAACATTATTACTGGGATACTGCCAATTTTAAGAATGGTTATCTGCATGTCCGTTATACAAGTTCTTCTGCTATCATGGGTATCGCATCTGGTGAATCCGTTCATGTAGATGTCTTTGCTACTAATGGTGCTATTGTGGCCAGTTATGTAAGCACGCTAGCTGAGGCTAAGGCTGCTTTCTACCGGTTTGCTTTGCCAAAGGGTGTCTATATCTTGCGTTTCAGAGGTAAAACAGATGCTATTGGCTCCATGACTTTGAGGAAGTAAATTGCAAAAAAAACTAAATTTCTTGTATGAAAAGAAAAAAATGACTATCTTTGCGGCGCATTAAGACAAATCTTTTTTATTATTTAATAACTTTCTAAAAACAAATCGTATGAAAAAACGTTTACTTTTTGCCTTTATGGCATTGTGCGTTGCTGTATCCGGTTATGCGCTCACGAAGGGTGAGTTCGTATATACCCCGCAGGGACGCTTCCAGATTACTGGAGATCTTGAAGCAAAAAGCACTTTCGCTGATTGGACAGGATGGGAAGTGAGGAGTGAAGGAAAAACTCTGGCTGAAAAGTTTAATACAAATGCCAATGGTTATGCTGCAGGTCTTAACTCTGTTGTTTGTGTAGATGCACCTTCTGCCGATAATGTCGGTGAGGGTATGTATTTTAAATTTGAGCCTACATCCGCAGATGGAGTTTATGTAGTTAGCTTCAAGATGAAAGGTGCTTCTGATCTTGGGCTTCAGATAGATAATCATGTGAGAAGCAGAGTCGTTGGCGATGGTTACGATGATTATCGAAGAGAAACAAACTTGGTTGTTGTGGCTGGTTGTAAGAACGCTGAATATACGTATCCGCTTGCCACTTCAACTGATGCAGATGGTAATGTTACAGACGATGTGATTATTGCTAACACGGCTGAGGAGTTAACTGGCGATTGGCAGACCTTCAACTATGCCATCGTGGGCGATGGTACAGCCCGTACTTGGTTTATTTCTTTCACCTCTATGCCTACTACGATTGAAATCGCCGACCTTCAGATTGCACCTGCCATGCAGTTCGCAGACCTCCGTCAGCGTGATGACATGTTGGAGAAACTGAAAGCCTATAGAGACTGCTACCCTTGGAAAGATGAGGTGTGGGCTAGATTTGATGGCTATCCTGAAGTAGTTGCAAGTCTTGAAGCTATTGGGGATGAGAGCGGTCAGGCAGATCTTGATGAACTGTTGTCGGTAGCTCAGGAAGTCCTGGATGAGTTCCTTTATGAGAGTATGGACGACTATCTGGATGGTAATACTGACAACTATCTGGGAATTAAGACCACTGATGGTAATATTCAGAAGGTCAGCAATTATGGTGATTGGAGTTGTCTGCCTACGGGACGTGCATTCTGGAATAGCGGTGCTTATCCTGACTTAGGTCATTTCGGTGGTAACAATAAATGGTGTTATGGTGCTCAAGATGATCCAATGGGCGTCTTTATGGAGGTAACATTCGATCCAGGTTCTTATGTATTTACCATTGAGGGCTTGGCTGCTCTCCGTGAGCATCCCACCAGCTCTTCTTGGTGGACTAACGAAGGTTGGAACCCTGCCTATGGCGTGGCTTCTATTGTGAAGGTTGTTGATGGCACACCTACTGATACCATCGCTTCTGTTGTCAAAGTTTTGGATTCTCGCCTTTACACTCCCTTTGTTGTACCTGTTCAGATTACTGAGGGTGGCACCTACCAGATTGCTCTCAAGGCTTGGTGTAGGGAGGAATTCAAGAACTTAACTAATGGTTCTGTGGTTTATGTAAAGGATGCTAGACTTTATGGTAAGAACGACAACAAGTATAATCAGAAGCAGCTGAGATATTACAACAATGTGATGGCACAGATTACCACTGGTCGTGAGAATCTGACCACTGCTGCTGGTTATCTGGATGATGCGTCATACTTCTGGGGTAAAGATGCCTTGAAGGCTGTTGCTGACGAAGTTGAGCCAAAGATTGCTGCATACGAGGCAAAGAGCCAGGATGATATCATTGCTACATTCGACAGAGACACATATGTGAATACGACTTCAGAAGAGACTGGTCTGATGCAGTATGAGGTTTATCAGGAGGCTACCAAGCTTATCATTGCTGCTAATCGTGAATTCCTGGCTGAAAACGACACGCTGAATTCTATGCAGGCTGTCATTGACAATGCTGAGACAACGATTAAGATGCGTCTTTATGATGTGGCTACTGGCAAGGATGCGCTTCAGGCTGCCATTGATAAGGCAAAGGGTATTCAGACCCAGATGAAGGCTTCTCAGTACAGCCAGGAAAATGCTGCTGCAATCGTGGCTGCCAATGCCGAACTGAACGAGGCTGTTTCTGTATTTACGACGACGATTCCTGCAAGTGCAATCTCAACGATTGTTGACATCGACTTCGAGAAGGCTGTAGTTGAAGAATTCGACATAGAAACAGGAAATATTCTTTATACTAATCCTGGAGCTGTAGGCTCAATGGTGTTGTCTTCGTTCAGTCAGTCAGCAGCTACAAACCAGGAGTTTGAAAAGGGCTACTGGGCTAATGGTGAACAGTTGTGGAAGGGCTATCTGCGTGTTGGTAACGGTGAAGGTACTGTAGTCTTCGACCCGACAGATAATGGTTCTATGGGTACCAATATTCTGAAAGTGGCTTGTGACTTCTACGTTCAGGGCCTCAGTGGTAAATCACTTGGCTTCTACCTGAAGGATGCAGAAGATAATGACCTCTTTGGTATTTTCCATAATTTCTATAACAATACCAATACCACGAATACATGTGAGGCTGATATGAGCAAAATCTGGGCTAAGTCAGGTGGTAGCTATGCCAACGCTTCTCCTGCTGATGCTACAGATTCTGTAACAGCTAATCCTCTGGAGAAGACACATTTCGAGGTGATTATGGATTATGGCAGACAGAGTGTCTACTGCACAATTAACAGTGTGAATGGTGCGACTACTTCTAATGAGTTCGCTTTTGAGGCTATTCCTACCAAGTTCGTCCTCAAGTGTGACTACAATAACAACGACCGTCGTGCTTGGTTCGACAACCTGTTGATTCAGCGTATCACCGCTGGTGCAACGGAGAAGTTCGATCCTGTAGGTATCGATGCTATAAAGGTTGCTCCTGTGGTTGAGGGTATCTATACACTCAGCGGACAGAAACTGAAGACAGCTCCGACGAAGGGTATTTATATCCAGAACGGTAAGAAGATTGTGGTGAAGTAATCACGCTTCTCTCCTAATAATCATTCCCCTGCAGCCTCTGCTGCAGGGGATTTTTGTTTGCAAGTAAAACTTGGTTATTTGATAATAAGTCTTAGTTATTTGGCGAAACAGCACCTATAGTGTAAAAATTGATTGTTAAAATGTTGCAAGTTTCAATATTTTTTTGTTATTTTGCAGCACGAATCTATCTACTACGCAGAAATGTGTGGTTATAATGCTATCCTACTGGCAAATCAAATGAATTATTAATATAACAAACCATTTATGAAAAAACTCTTTTTGTATGCATCCCTTTTGTGCATAGGCCTGGTGTCCTGTAAGAAGGATTATCTGGTGCCAGAGGGAGAATTGCCATCTTGGCTTGGCGAGAGTATCTACAAAGAGCTTCAGCAGTCTTCACAGCTTGAAGGCACGTTCAACACGTACTGCAAGCTGATCGATGACTTAGGTTACACCGAAGTGCTGAGCAAAACTGGTAGTAAGACGATCTTCCCCGCCAATGATGAAGCCTTTGCAAGATTCTTTGCAGGGGGAAACAACAAGTTTGGAGTGAGCAGTTATGAACAGCTAACCCATTCACAGAAGGCAGAGCTGTTGTTCTCAACCATGATCGACAACGCTATTCTCGTTGGTACGCTGTCTAACATGCAGAACAATGCGGGTAACATGCTGCAGGGCCAGTTGGTGAAGCATGCTACCAACATGCGTCTTTCTTATGCTGTGACGCCATTCTCGGTTCAGGACATGCCTGCTAACAACCAGTACTTCTCCCGTTTCCAGACAGGAGGCCGCAACTCCATCCTGGCTGTGTTTGACAACACGGTAGCACCGATGGTGCATCTGACGGGTGAGTATATGTTGAACAACAACATGACTGTGACGGGCGACGACAGCGATTTCAAGGTGCTGACCGGTCAGGACTATGTTGATGGCGATGCTTATGTATTCGACCGCAAGGTGGTAAAGGCCGATGTCGTATGTCAGAACGGTTATATCCACCAGTTGAACGAGGTGCTCGTAAATCCCGGCAACATGGCAGAGATCCTGCGTGCAGGCAGCGACACCCGTTTTATCTCACGTATGCTCGACTATTACAGTTTCCCAGATCCGGACCTGACGCTGACGGAGCAATATAACGAAACCTCGGGTGGCAGCAGTCAGGATACGGTGTTTGCCATCCGCTATCTGAGTAAGAACTCACAGCGCGCCAAGTTGGCACAGCCTGTTCGAGGCATGACCGTTGCCGATAACCGCCTGCTTGACTTCGACCCGGGATGGAACTACTACAATCCTACTATGAAAGGCCAGCCTGTTGAGGATGATGCGGAGATTGCCGCCTTCCTCGCTCCTTCTGATAAGGCTGTAGAAGACTATTTCCTCAAGGAGTCGGCCTATATCCTCAAGAACCTGGGCGTTCCCGGTCTTGAACTCTCATCTTCGACACTTAACGACCATCTCGATGCTGTCTATAACAACGATCCTTCGATCTTTGCCAGCATCCTGAACAACGTGATGAAACCTTATCTCACCAAGACCGTGCCCAGCACGTTCTCTACGGTGCAGAACGATGCCTTCGAGTTCCTGGATGTGACCAGAGATGACATTCTTCGTAAGAGTGACGGCAAATACGATGTTACCATCGCCAACAACGGTGTGGTGTATAAGATGGGCAAACTCTTTGGACCGAAGCTGTACAACTCTGTGCTTGGTCCGGCCTCAGTCTATAAGGACATGCGTACCATGGGTGAAATGCTCAACGACCACCAGACAACTGCTGGTGTTGCTTCGAAACTCGGTGCCGACATGTATTACTATCTGCTCTCGATGAAGGCCCGTTATGGTCTCTTTATTCCGACAGATAATGAGACACAGTTCATCGTCATCGATCCTACTTCTGTGAAGGATGCCGACGGTCTGAAGGGATTGCGTTTCCGCTTCGATCCGCAGGCTGACGGTTCTTTCCACGTGATGGTTAAGAGGTATATCTATCAGTCTGGTCCTTACAATCAGCTCAGCTCTTATGTAGAGACAGCCGGCGCTCAGGATATCAATATCGAGACTGGTATGTTCAATAGTCAGATCAAGGATCTTCTGGACTATTGCACCATCGTGCTCGCCGATTCTACTGAGACAGGTAAGGGTAATCCTCAGTTCGGCCTTTATGGCAACAAGTACTATAAGACCAAGCATGGCGGTGTGGTCGTTGTCAACGACAACAAGGTGGCTGGCGGTCTGCAGATGAACGACCCCTCACAATGGTCGACCATTACTGAGACCTTCGACATTAATAGTGCTGATGCCAAGATTGAGAATGGTACGGTGTATCGTTTGGACTATCCGATTCAGCCTACTATCACAAGTGTGATGCAGACGTTGTCGCGTCCGGAGTTCTATGA
>JAEEGH010004255.1_pt1 | contig 36881 bp, 32 predicted proteins | sample 9134181 | NCBI WGS metagenome assembly JAEEGH01 (sample SAMN16246544, study PRJNA631951) | gut metagenome | biome: gut microbiome; feature: rumen; material: DP-attached | host: Bos | place: Iran: Karaj | collected 2018-10
ACATTATGATAACCTGATGTTTAGATTTCTGCTGCTCTCTTCAGGGCATCGCTGATATGAGGCTGGAAGTTCTCACGTCCGACAAGGTCTACGAAACCATCTTTTTCCATAGTGTTCATAGGCTGCTCATTGACATGTGAAAATACAAGCTGAACATTGTTTTTCTTACATCTGTTATAGAGCTCTTCAAGAGAGTGCATAGCTGTTGCATCGATAGCAGGTACACCACGCATACGGATAACAAGTGCTCTTGTGAAATCCTTAAAGCTTATCTCTGCAATCTGTTCAGCATCACCAAAGAACATAGGTCCTGAAATCTCATATACTCTTACGTGCTTCGGAATATCCTTAAGCTCTGGTCCATCAGGGTCATCTTCAGGATCAAAATACTTCCATCCACGAACTCTTGACTCTTCGCTCATTCTCTTCATGAAGAGAACACAAGCTGCAACCATACCAACTTCAATAGCTACAACAAGATCAAATACTACAGTAAGTACAAATGTTGTTACAAGAACTATGATATCGCTCTTTGGAGCTGTTTTGCACAGATGAGCAAAGGTCTTGTACTGACACATATTGTAAGCAACCATAAAAAGAATTGATGCGATGGTTGGCATAGGAATAAGTGCAGCAAGCGGCATTAGGATAACAAGTACCAAAACAAGACAGATTGCATGAACCATACCGGCAATAGGAGTTCTTCCACCGTTTTTAATGTTAGCAGCTGTTCTGGCAATAGCGCCTGTTGCAGGTATACCACCAAATAAAGCTGATCCGATATTACCAACACCCTGAGCAACAAGTTCCATATTGGATCTGTGCTTAGAGTCGATCATGCTGTCAGCCACAACACATGACAAAAGAGATTCTATTGCTGCAAGGATTGCTATAGTGAATCCATCTCCTGCTACAGACTGAATTGTCTTAAAGCTAAATTCAGGCATATGAGGAGTAGGAAGTTTTCCACTAATCTCGTAAAGATCGCCGATTGTATTAACATGAAGTCCACCAAATTTAACAATAAGTATACCGACGATAACAGCTATAAGAGATCCGGGGATCTTCTGATTTACCTTAGGCCATACAATCTGGATAGCAAGGCAAAGAAGTCCTACAAGAAGTGCCTGGCAGTTAAAGGTTCCAATATTTTTTACGATTGCTTCCACCTTATCAACTGTCTCAACAGTAGCTGTTCCAGCAGGATATGTAAGTCCCAAAAAGTCTTTTACCTGACCTATTGCAATTGTTACTGCAATACCTGCTGTAAATCCTGTTGTAATTGTATAAGGGATAAATTTTATAAGAGAGCCAAGTTTAAATACTCCCATCAGAATAAGTAAAATACCAGCAAAAATAGTTGCAAGGGCAAGACCATCCATTCCCTTTGTTGCTACGATACCTGCTACGATAGTAGCAAATGCAGCTGTCGGTCCTGCTATCTGAACTCTGCTGCCGCCAAGGAATGAAATAATAAATCCGGCAACGATCGCTGTGTAAAGACCTTCCTGTGGTCCAACACCTGAAGCAAGAGCAAGTGCAATTGAAAGGGGAAGTGCTATGATAGCAACTATGATTCCCGCAACAAGATCAGTTGCAAACTGCTTGCCATTGTAACCCTTAAGGGCCGTAAATAACATGGGTTTTAATTTTTCGTTTTCCATAATCTCCTCACCTGAATAAATAAACTAAAAATCACCAAGAAATATAATACAACAACTAAAACAATAAGCAAGAAAAAAAGCGCAGAAGATGCATTTTTTTACCGCATCTTCCGCGCTTATTTTTTTACATATTTTATATCAATCCATTATTCTGCTACTGTGCAGTACATGAAGTACTTGTATCCAAGTGGGCTTGAGAAGAAGCCGTTTACCTTGTCAGAGATCATGTAAAGATCTGTGTAGTAATAGATTGGGCAGATGCAACCTGTTGACATAAGAAGGTCTTCTGCTCTGTGCATAAGTGCATAACGTGTGTTAGCATCTGTGCACTTCTTGATGTCAGCGATAACTACATCATATGTCTCAGCCCAAGTTCCGTTCTCAACCTTTGTGTCATATCCAAGGTCTGTAAGATCGATTGAGTATGCAGCAACCTTAGCGTTGTCGCCCTTACCGAACTGAACATCGTTGTTACCTGAAGCTGTTGTCCACATATCAAGGAATGAAATAGGATCGTTGTAATCACCAAGCCAACCGTTACGAGCGATTGAATAGTTACCAGCTTTACGTGTATCAAGGAATGTAGCCCACTCCTGGTTCTCAAGGTTAAGTGTGATACCTACACCAGCAAATGTTGACTGAATAGCTTCACCGATTGCCTTGTGTCCCTCTGATGTGTTGTAGAGGTATGTAAGTGTAGGGAAGTCTGTGAACTGCTGTGTAGACTCATCAAATGTATAGTACTTCTTAAGTGTCTCAAGTGCTGAAGTCCAGTTTGCTTCGTAAGCTGCATCTGTTACATCGTAGTAACCTGTGAAGCTTGAATCTGGTCCGGCATTCTCATAGAACTGAGATCCATCAGCATCTGTAAGACCCATAGCAACGAATGAAGAAGCAGGAACCTGTCCACCCTGTGCAATATCATTTACAATGTAGTTTCTGTCGATGAGAAGTGCAAGTGCATTACGAACTTCATTCTCAGCATTTGCTTTTTCAACACCTGTAAGAGTACTTGTTGAAGGAAGAATCTCTTCATTGATGTTCCAGCATACATAGTATGTTCCAAGCTGACCTGCTGTTACAAACTGTGTAGGATAGTTCTCTTTAAGAGAAGCGATCTCGTTTGTAGGAACATCATCGATGAACTCCCAGTCACCATTCTCAAAGTTAGCGAGCTGGTTGTTAGCATCATCTGAAAGATAGAAGTTAATCTCATTCATTGTTACGTTAGCAGCATCTACAAAGTTCTCATTCTTTGTAAGAGTGATAACTGAGTTATGCTCCCAAGATGTCATTGTGTAAGCACCATTGTTTACATATGTAGAAGGATCTGTAGCCCATGACTCGTTAGCAACAACATCCTCACGAACAGGCATATATGTTGGGAATGCAAGAAGCTCATTCCAATATGCGATCTGGTTAGCAAGTGTAACTTCAAGAGTCTTATCATCGATAGCTTTTACATTAAGCTTTTCTTCTCCTGTTGCGCCGTCAGCCCAAATATCAGCATATCCGTCAACAACTTCGAACATGTAGCCGTAGTCTGCTGCAAGAGCCTGGCTTGCTGCACGGTTCCATGCAAATACGAAGTCACCAGCTGTTACAGGCTGTCCATCTGACCATGTAAGACCATCACGAAGTGTGTAAGTATAAGTAACTGTTCCATCCTCATTCTCAACACCATCTACAAGTGCTTCTGCACAGTCTGGCTGAAGCTCAAGGTTTCCGTTTGCATCAAGTCCCCACTTAGCAAGACCTGAGAAAAGGTGGTTGATCATTGTTGCACCATCAACTGCAGAGTTAAGCGCTGGATCAAGTGTTGCAGGTTCAGAAGCAAGACAAACATTTATTACACCCTTGTTTGTTCCTGCATCAGCTGCTGGAGCAGCATCTGTTGAAGCATTAGCATCAGAAGCTGTTGTTTCTGTGCTCTGTGGCTGCTGAGTATCTGTGCTCTGTGGAGCTGTCTCTGATGATGCACCACAAGCTGCAAGGCTCAGTACCATTGATGAAGCAAGTAATACTGATAATAACTTCTTTTTCATAATTATCCTCCTTGTAAGATAATAAGTTTTTTTATAAAAAATGCTGGATCGCATCTTCTATCTTTTAATGAAGAACTACATTATTTTGTTATTTTGCAACATCTTCAATATGATGGCAGGCAACAAAATGTCCTGATGAAACCTCTTTAAACTCAGGCATGCTCATTGCGCAGTCTTCCTTTGCATATGGACATCTTGTTCTGAATGGACATCCCGAAGGAGCATTCAGAGGGCTTGGGATATCGCCGGAAAGGACAATTCTCTTATTGGCCCTTGCAATCTTTGGATCAGGTACAGGAACAGCAGAAAGAAGGGATTTGCTGTATGGATGAAGTGGATTATTGTAAATCTCCTCTGCATCAGCAAGCTCTACCATCTTGCCAAGGTACATAACCGCAATTCTGTCACTGATGTGTCTCACAACTAAAAGATCATGGGCGATGAAAAGATATGTAAGTCCCAATTTGTCCTGAAGCTCATCAAACATATTTATGACCTGAGCCTGAATAGAAACATCAAGGGCTGAAACCGGCTCATCGCACACGATAAATTCCGGATTAACAGCAAGAGATCTTGCGATACCGATACGCTGACGCTGTCCGCCTGAGAACTCATGTGCATATCTTGAAGCGTGCTCAGAGTTAAGTCCTACATAGCTCATAAGTTCAAGGATACGATCTCTTCTCTCTTCCTTTGTCTTGTAAAGGCCGTGGATATCAAGAGGCTCTCCGATAATGTCAGAAACTGTCATTCTTGGATTAAGCGATGAATAAGGATCCTGGAAAACCATTGTGGCTTTCTTTCTAAACTCTTTTATGTCATCCTTAGTCTTGATCTGCTTTCCGTCATACCAGATTTCTCCGGCTGTTGGCTTATAGAGGTTCAAGATCGTACGTCCTACTGTCGTCTTTCCACATCCTGATTCTCCTACAAGTCCAAGTGTCTCACCTTTTTTTATGGTAAAAGAGACATCATCTACTGCCTTGAGAGGCTTAGTCTTAAAGAATCCAACATTTACATTGAAATATTCTTTAAGATGCTTTATTTCTACAAGATTCTTTTTATTTGATACTTCACTCATCAGTTAACCCTGCCTTCCATCTGCTTCTTAACGTTCATCCAGCAACCGGCAGCATGATCATCATTGATCTGCATACGCTCTGCTCTTTCGCGCAAACATATCTTCATAGCCGCATCGCATCTGGGTGCAAATGGGCATCCCTTAGGCATATTAAGAAGGTCAATAGGTGTACCTGCGATAGGTTCAAGTTTCTTGCCCTCTTTTCCCTCTGTAGGGATTGAACGAAGAAGTCCTTTCGTATACTCGTGGCATGGATTATAGAAGATCTCATCCGCTGTACCCTGCTCACATATTGAACCGGCATACATAACAATTACTTCATCACACATCTGGGCAACTACTCCAAGGTCATGTGTGATCATTATGATTGCCATTCCAAGTTCTTTCTGAAGTGACTTCATAAGATCAAGGATCTGAGCCTGTATCGTAACGTCCAAAGCTGTTGTAGGCTCATCCGCAATAAGAATATCCGGCTCGCAGGCAAGCGCCATAGCTATCATTACACGCTGTCTCATACCACCTGAAAACTCATATGGGTACTGATTCATTCTCTTTTCAGGCTCATTTACATTAACGAGTCTGAGCATTTCTATCGCACGCTCTTTTGCCTGCTCTTTATTTCTATCTGTATGAAGGAGAATCGCCTCCATCAGCTGATGTCCGATTGTATAAGTAGGATTGAGTGATGTCATTGGATCCTGGAAAATGATCGACACCTTATTTCCGCGTACAGTCTTCATGACTTTTTCACCGGATCCTACAAGCTCCTGTCCATCAAGTTTGATTGAACCGGAAACTATTTTTCCTGTTCCTGCAAGTATCTGCATTATCGAATATGCAGTAACTGATTTACCAGAACCAGACTCTCCTACAATTCCCAGGACCTTTCCTCTGTCCAGGTTAAAAGATATTCCATTAACTGCCTTTACCTCACCGGCGTCTGTGAAGAATGAGGTATGAAGGTCTCTTACTTCAAGTAATCTCATCAATTTATACTCCCGATTATTTATTGTATTTCTGATCTTAGGCCCGAAAGGACCTCGTCAGGTGATTACTTTTCCAACTTAGGATCAAATGCATCACGAAGGCCATCACCAAAAAGGTTAAGTGAAAGAACTATAAGTGAAATAACAAGTGCAGGTATTACAAGTCTGTATGGATATGATGAAATACCGTTAAGTGCATCTGAAGCCAGAGAACCAAGTGAAGGCATAGGTGCATTTACACCAAGTCCAAGGAATGAGAGATAACTCTCAGTGAAAATAGCACTTGGAATCTGAAGAGCTGTTGAAATAATGATTACTGAGAAGCAGTTAGGAATAAGGTGCTTTAAGATGATCCATTTTCCTCTTGCTCCTGCAGCCTGTGATGCAAGAACATATTCCTGCTCACGAAGTGAAAGGATCTGACCTCTTATGAGTCTTGCCATTGAAACCCAGTAAAGAACACCAAACACTATAAACAAACTGATGATGTTTGAACCGATCTTGGCAAGCACCGTTCCATCCAGAGCGCCTTCCATAACGACCTTAAGTACTGATGAAAGAAGGATGACCATGAGCATATCAGGAAGGGAATAGATGATATCAACTATTCTCATGATTATCAGGTCGACCTTTCCTCCTGCGTATCCGGCAACAGAGCCGATCGTCATACCAATGATAAGAACGATAATGCTGGCAAAAAATCCAACTGCTAAAGAAATTCTTGTTCCGTAAACAACACGGATGAAGTAATCTCTTCCCTGAGAGTCAGTTCCAAAGATATGAGGAATAACTGTCTCTCCTGCTTCCATTCTTCTGATCTCTGATCTTCCATACTCAAAAGGTCTAAGGTCATTGAAGGAATTATCTACCGGCTTACCCGGTGTCATACCAAGCATCTGATCATATGAGTATGGCCAGAACATTGGGATAAAAATTGCTGCCAGTGTAATGATAACTATTATAAAGAAGCAAACTGTTGCAACTTTATTCTTTAAAAGTCTCTTAACGCTATCCTTAAAGAATGTTGATGAAGGACGCATCTGAACCATGTATTCTTTTTCTTCTTCTGTAGCAGGAATGAAATCGTCCATGTTAACCTGCGCACTAAGCTTTGAAATGTCCATCTGGAAAATCTCCTAACAATTTATTGAAATAATGCTTTTATTCTAATGTGATTCTCGGATCTACAACCTTGTACATGATATCTCCCACAAGGTTCATGATTACGATAAGTGTCGCAAGAACGATCGTTGTTCCCATAACCAGTGGATAATCACGGCCTGTAATACTGTTTACAAAGGCTCTTCCAATTCCGGGAACTGCAAATATCTGCTCAACTACAAGTGAACCTGTAACGATTCCTGCAAGCATAGGTCCAAAGTATGTGATTACAGGAATAAGAGAATTCTTAAGGGCATGTCCAAAAATTATCTTCATTCCTGAAACACCTTTTGCCTTGGCTGTTCTGATGTAGTCCTGACCAAGAACTTCAAGCATTGATGACCTTGTAAGTCTTGTGATATAAGCCATCGGATAAAGAGAAAGTGTTACGACCGGAAGAACAAGTCCATTTTGTGACGCACCGTTTGCCGGGAACACTTTAAGCTTTATGGCAAAAAGAATAAGAAGAAGTGAACCCATGATAAATGATGGCATAGACACAAATGCTGTCGTAATTATCATTATTATCCTGTCAATCAGCTTGTTTCTTCTAAGAGCTGCAACAGATCCAAGGATCACGCCGCAGATAAGAGCTATAACAGCTGCGATAATACCAAGCTTGGCTGATGTCTTCATGCCGTCAAAGATAATGTCGTTAACGTTACGACCTCTCTGCTTTAATGATGGTCCAAAATCAAACTTCATAACGATATCTTTCAAATACGTAAGATACTGAACTCCAAGTGGCTTATCCAGACCATATTTAGCCTCCATTGCTGCCTTTACCGATTCGGTAACAGCTTTCTCACCTGTGAATGGTCCGCCTGGAACTGCATGCATTACGAAAAACGTAACCGTGATAACTACCCAGACTGTAACAATTGCAAGGATGACTCTCTTAACAATGTACATTAGTGTCTTTGTGTTCATTCTAAATCTCCACCTACCTGTTTTATTTGTTTATTCAGTTGCTATTAATGGTGCAAAGCGTTGATACTTCAACGCGCTACATCGATTTTGTTATAAAAATTGCAATGACGCCTTATTATTGTGCGCCATTGCACTCATCGACAAGATTGTATACACGCATATAATCATGCAACTGCACTTATGTTATAGGAGTGCTTACTTTATGTCAAGCTAATCAGGTTAATTTCACTCTAATTGATTAATAAACATCAACCATCTTTGAGTAAAATACATATGTCCGTGGCACACGCACATTTGACAAGGTTTGTTTTTTTGATTTTTTTTAATTAAATTTTTCGCAACAAAAAAAATCTACGTAATAATTATATCATAATTACGTAGATTTTTTAATTTAATTAAATTCAGTTTTAACCGATTAGAATTAATCAGTTGCTCAGGCGAAAAGCATCAGACTTTGCCTTTCATTATCTTCCATTTGTCTTTTCTGGAGAGTCATTTGGTAAGAATCCAGCGCCTGCTGGGTCTTGAGTTGCTGATAAGCCTTTATAGCATTATCCTCTTCTTTATCCATCTGATATCCATTAAGTTCGAGTGCTGCACGGGAATTGTATGATAGTGCATAATCAACTCCATTTGTCTGCGCTCCTACATTTGACCTGGAACTCGAAACCATTTCAAGTGCACTGTCGATCGCACTTATGTCAAAATCTCCTGTAACATCATAATCCGCTATTCCAAGGGCTTCTAAAGTAGAATTATAAGTTGAAACCGTAGTCTCAGATCCATTGTTGTCGCTAGCAACCGTAAGATCCCCGCTTGAACCATCAAGAAGATTCTTTTCGTTGTACTGTGTACTTCCTGCTAGATCTTCTATTCCCTGCTTGTACTGCTCAATCTGACTCTGAATTGACTGCCTGTCACTGTCTGATAATGTTCCATTCATTGCCTGAAGAGAAAGTTCTCTGATGGACTGAAGATAATCAGTTATTCCATCTAATGCTCCATCTTCAATGTTCAAAACAGATTTCGCAGATGTAAGGTTCTCGCTACCTGCATCAAGGCCATTGACCTGTGACTCGGTTTTTTCCTGGATTGCCAGTTCTGAAGCTCCCTGAGAAGCACTTTGATAAGTTCCGCCTGCTGCAATAGTGGAATATGCAGAGTAACTACTGTATCCACTCACAGATGAAATGCTGCTCATGTCGACCTCCTTTTCTCATCATGCGAAGCAAAAAATATACTTACTTAAGGTAATCGTAGCATTAAGTAAAGAAAATACTAGATGTAAAAATATAAATTTTAGGGGATTTTGAAATGATATTTCATAGAAAAAATGTAGCCATGAAACAAGAAGTCAAGACTTCAAGAAAAAACGAACCACGAACCCCGTCCCTAGGGGCCATTTTTTCCGTATAACGCAAAAACACCCACGGGGGGACGTGAGTGCCTGCGATTTTCTTATGAGGGGGAGATAGTGATTGTCTCTAAACGGCTTAGAGAACTGTTTCATCACTAACCTTAATTAACAATATAAACTAAAATTGTGTTCAAAAAGTGAATAAAATAATCTTTTTTGTGAACTTTTTGTGGAGAAAAGGCGAAGTACTTTTTTAAATCAGGCTGATCAATTTGAATATCTGCTGTATATCTCCGCTAATTTACTGATTTCTTCAGGTGAGAGATTCTCAACTGCATATTCCATAAGGCCATCTTTGTCACCTTCATTTACATACTCCATAACCTCTCCGGCAGTTTCTGTATCAATATGATCCGCTATTATTTCAGTAACAGTTTCTCTATCCTCTTCAGAAAGAGACTCCAGCGCTTCTTTTACCTCCGGATGATCTGCCGCGATCTTATCAATATTATCTTCGATGAGATCAACTGTTTTTTCAGCAACAATCTTTTTTGTTCCCTCTTTTATAATAGGGAGAGCTACATTTATGAACAATAAAACAACAACTCCCAAAATGATGATAGATATCATTAAATGCCCGAAAGCACTGTTTTTGTCCTCTTTCTTGCTTTGATGATATACGTTTTTACGTTTGTTTTTTGACATTTTTTCTTTTACTCCAATTTATTTTTTATAATAGATTATATTTCTTTTATAGTTCGTACACATTTTGGAAACACTTACCCTGTACTATATAATCTATCAGAAGGACAAAACTTCTGAACCCCCAACAATACTTTTTTTCATACACGGGTTGTCTGGTTCCCCACCTGGCAACCCCTCCTCCCAAAATTCAGAGCCTTTTAAAGGCTCTTTTCTTTTTGGTAAAAAGAATCTGCAAAATAAAGAAACCAGCTTCTATTGTATCACAGAAGCCGGTTTCCAGATTATTTTTTAAGTTCAAGCCTTAAACAGTGTTGAAAGAATGCCTCTTCCAAGGCTCGCTCCCAAATTTCCTCCAAGAGTTTTTCCAAATTTACCAAACTTGCCGCCGAAGGTCTTTCCAACCTCTCGTCCTACAGTTCCTGCAACAGCATTTCCAACTGATTTAGCTGCCTGCTTTTTCTTTCTTGCCTCTGCAGCCTCTTCTTTTTCTTTTGCCTTAGCTGCTGCGGCTTCCTCTTTAGCCTTTGCCTTGGCTGCCTCTTCCTCAGCCTTTAGCTTTGCTTTTGCTTCAGCATCCGCAAGGCCCTTTCTTTCAAGGAATTCATAGGCAGAATCCGGGTCTTCAGCCTCATAATATTTACTGTACAGAACACTCTGCTTTATCTCTTTTTCTCTCAAAGAATCATCAATGCCGCCCATCAGTGACTGTGGCGGAAGGATAGATACCTTCTCTACTACAGTAGGTGTGCCATCCTCGTCAAGAAGTGAGCATACTGCCTCACCTGTTCCAAGCTCCTGAATAACGTCAGCAGTCTTAAATGCAGGATTCTCCCTGAAGGAATCAGCTGCTGCCTTGACTGCCTTCATATCAGAAGGAGTATAGGCGCGAAGTGCATGCTGTATCTTATTTCCAAGCTGAGCAAGAACCCCATCCGGGATATCACGAGGATTCTGTGTTACAAAATAGATACCAACACCTTTTGATCTGATGAGCTTAACAACCTGCTCGATCTTATCCATCAAAAGCTTTGGTGTATCTGCAAAAAGAAGGTGTGCTTCATCAAAGAAGAATACCATTTTAGGCTTATCAAGGTCTCCCACTTCAGGAAGTGTCTCAAAAAGCTCTGAAAGCATCCACAAAAGGAATGTTGCGTACAAAGTGCCGTTGTTTATAAGGCTTGTGCTGTCCAGGATATTTATCATACCCTTTCCGCCTTCACCCGTTGTAAAGAAGTCTCTAATATTAAGCGCAGGCTCGAAAAAGAACTTGTCAGCTCCTTCAATTTCAAGAGAAACAATAGCTCTCACGATCGCTGCAATTGAAACTTTGCTGATATTGCCATAGTCTGCGGCGAACTCTTTATTGTTTTCAGAAATATAGTTGAGCATCGCCTTAAGGTCCTTGGTATCTACAAGGAGAAGGTCATTGTCATCTGCAATCTTAAAAGCTATTGACAATATATCTCTTTGAAGATCATTAAGTCCAAGGATCCTGGATAAAAGAAGCGGTCCCATTTCTGAAACTGTTGTGCGAAGAGGGATTCCCTCCTTGCCAAAAACATCCCAAAATGTAGCAGGATACTTTGTATAAGAAAAGTTCGCTTCATCAAGGCCAAATCTTCTGATCCTTGCCTGCATGTCCTCTGAATCCCGGCCTTCGCTGACCATTCCGGAAAGATCACCCTTTACATCAGCTAAAAAAACCGGAACGCCCATATCGCTAAAGCCTTCTGCCAGCACTTTTAAAGTAACTGTCTTTCCTGTACCTGTTGCTCCGGCTATAAGGCCATGCCTGTTAGCCATTTTAGGCAAAAGAAATACCTTTTCCCCATTCTCATTATTTGCCACCCAGATCTTACCATCTTTATACATACCGACCTCCCAACAAACATATTTATACGCTATATTTTATCACGTTTTCGCTATATATACATTTCAAATAAACAAGAAACCTGCATTTTACTGCAGGTTTCTGTAATCAAAGCTGTTTATGGTAATCCTGAAGAGAATTTATGCTTCCGCATCCTTTGGCCTTAACTTCATGTATTCCTTCTGCTGCCGCCTTGCCTGCTGCAACAGTAGTAATGTATGGAATGCGTGCTTTTATTGCTGCTTTTCTTAAATACGCATCATCATGTTCAGAGTATTTACCAATAGGAGTATTAATAATAAGCTGTACCTCACCGTTTTTGATCACATCCTCAACGTTAGGTCTTCCGCCTTCATAATTCTTCATTATCCTGGTAGCGCTGATTCCTGCCTCAACAATTGTGTCATAGGTCTTGCCTGTAGCATAGATCTTGAATCCATCTGCAGCAAAGCTCTTTGCAAGTTCAGCTGCAGCAGGCTTGTCTTCAGTATTAAGAGATATAAGCACCGCTCCTTCTAATGGAAGGGCTGCATTTGCTGCTTCTGAAGCCTTAAAGAAAGCTTCTCCGGGAGTCTTTGCAAGTCCAAGTACTTCACCTGTTGACCTCATTTCAGGTCCAAGGACAGGATCAACCTCAGGGAACATATTAAATGGGAATACAGCCTCTTTAACACCGTAATATGGAGGCTCTTGCTTTTTCTCTTTTTCCTGGATCAGCTCTTTTACCGGTGAAGGGCGTCCTGTTATAGATGCAGTAATGATATCTGTTGCAACAGGAACCATCTTGATACCACAAACCTTGGAAACAAGAGGAACTGTTCTTGATGCACGTGGATTGGCTTCTAGAACGTAGACAGTGTCATCTTCGATGGCATACTGCATGTTCATAAGTCCCACTACATTCATCTCGACAGCGATCTTCCTTGTATATTCCTCGATAGTCTTAAGGTGCTTTTCTGAAATATGCTTGGATGGCACTATGCAGGCTGAATCTCCTGAGTGGATACCTGCAAGTTCAATATGCTCCATGACTGCAGGCACAAAAGCCTCGATGCCATCACTTATGGCATCAGCCTCACATTCAAGGGCATTGTGAAGGAATCTGTCGATAAGGATCGGTCTGTCAGGTGTTACACCTACAGCTGCCTTCATGTAGCCTTCCATGCTCTCTTCATCTCTTACTATTTCCATTCCGCGTCCGCCAAGAACAAAAGATGGGCGAACCATTACAGGATAACCGATCTTTGCAGCAATTTCTTTTGCCGTTTCTACATCGGATGCCATTCCTGACTCTGCCATAGGGATTCCGAGCTTATCCATCATCATGCGGAACTGGTCTCTGTCCTCAGCAAGGTCAATTACTTCAGGCGTTGTGCCAAGGATATTAACGCCTTCTTCTTTAAGCTTTGCTGCAAGATTAAGAGGTGTCTGTCCACCAAACTGAGCAATTACGCCGATAGGCTTTTCTTTTCTGTAGATCTGAAGTACATCCTCAAGTGTAAGTGGCTCAAAATACAGCTTGTCTGATGTATCATAGTCTGTTGAAACTGTCTCAGGATTACAATTGACGATAATTGTCTCAAAGCCAAGTTTCTTAAGGGCCATGGCAGCGTGAACGCAGCAATAGTCAAATTCGATACCCTGCCCGATCCTGTTAGGGCCACCGCCAAGAATCATTATCTTTTTATTGTCTGAATCAGGGGCGCTCTCAACAACGCTTCCCTCATCTTCATGCTGATAGGTTGAATAGTAATATGCGCTTCCGTCAGTGCCGTATACATGAACACCTTCCCAAGTCTCGCATAGTCCGGCTTTTTCTCTTTCATTTCTGATATCATCTTCTGTAACACCAAGAAGCTTTGAGAGGTATTTATCAGAGAAACCGTCCTCTTTTGCCTTGATAAGATCAAGGGCTTCCGGAACTTTAGAAGTGTATTTTGATGTAAGCTCCATCTCCTCTTCCACAAGGTCTTTCATCTCATTAAGGAAGTAGTGCTTTACTTTGGTGATATCGTGTATCTCATCTACTGATACACCTTTTTTCATAGCTTCATATATAAGGAAATATCTCTCAGAAGAAGCATCTTTGAGCATGCGGAGAAGCTCTTCTTTTGGCATTTTTTCAAACTTCTCTATAGCGCCAAGACCATAGCGGTCTTTTTCCAATGATCTGATAGCCTTTTGGAACGCCTCTTTAAAGTTTTTACCAATACTCATAACTTCGCCAACAGCACGCATCTGAGTTCCGAGTTTGTCCTCAACTCCATGGAATTTCTCAAATGCCCAGCGGGCGAACTTAACAACAACATAGTCGCCACCCGGAACATATTTATCAAGAGTTCCGAATTTAGAATCAGGAAGTTCTGAAAGAGTAAGTCCTGTTGCAAGCTTGGCTGAAACAAGGGCAATAGGGAAGCCTGTAGCCTTGCTGGCAAGGGCTGATGAACGTGATGTACGTGGATTGATCTCGATAACGACGATACGACCTGTTTTAGGGTCGTGAGCAAATTGAACATTAGTACCACCGATGACTCCGATGTGTTCAACGATTCTGTAGGCCTGACGCTGCAGCTCTTTTTGAAGGTCCTCACTTATTGTGAGCATAGGAGCTGTGCAGAAAGAATCACCTGTATGAACGCCTACAGGATCAACGTTTTCAATGAAACATACAGTGATCATGTTATTGTCTTTGTCTCTTACTACCTCAAGCTCAAGCTCTTCCCATCCAAGGATTGATTCCTCAACAAGAACCTGATGAATGATAGAAGCCTGAAGGCCACGGGAGCAGACAGTCTGAAGTTCCTCTTTATTGTAAACAAGACCGCCTCCGGCACCTCCCATTGTATAAGCAGGACGAAGAACAACAGGATAGCCAAGCACGTCAGCTTCTTCAAGGGCCTCTTCTACACTATAACAAGCCTTTGAGCGAGCCATCTCAATGCCGAGCATATCCATAGTCTTTTTAAACTCTGTTCTGTCTTCGCCACGTTCAATAGCGTCAACCTGAACACCTATAACTTTTACATTAAATTTATCAAGGGTACCTGCTTTATAAAGCTCAGAACACAGATTAAGTCCGGACTGACCACCAAGATTAGGTAGTAGAGCATCCGGTCTTTCTTTTTCAATAACTGCTGTAACACGTTCCACATTAAGTGGTTCAATATAAGTCTTATCCGCCATTTCAGGATCAGTCATGATCGTTGCCGGATTCGAATTAACCAGTACTATTTCATACCCCAGACTGCGAAGCGCTTTTAAAGCCTGCGTTCCCGAATAATCAAATTCACAGGCCTGCCCGATGACAATTGGTCCCGAGCCGATGATCAGTACTTTGTGAATATCTGTTCTCTGTGCCATTTCACTCCTCCAAAAACTATTTTTAATTATCTTTTCTACTTTACCATCTTAAAGTGTTTAGCACAAGAACTTTTTATTGTAGAAATGAGCATAAAAAATATGCAAAAAAATGCTGTCACCTGGAATTTAAAGTGACAGCACTATGTGTGATCAATATCAGATTTCTTTTACCCAAAGTCCATGGAGGTTGCAGTATTCATATGCAGCAACTGCCTTCTCGCCTTCTGCCAGAACAAACTGCGCGCAAGGCTTCTCGCCAGGGTTAAGCTTCTTTATCATGCAGCCCTTGTCTGTCTCTAAGCAGATGAACTGGATGTAATGCTCAGCAAGCATTGGGTGCTCTACCTCGCCAACAACAACAGTAACAGTGTTGCCATCTACTGTAACTGCAGGAACATGTTTTTCCATTGCACCGTCAGTAGCGCCGGGAACAAGCTCTTTCATAGGCTCTCCGCAGCAAACTACAGGAACACCTGAATCATTTAGTTTTGTAATAATGTTGCCACAATGTTCACATCTGTAAAATTTCATAACGAAACCTCCTAATGTAAAAACATGGGAATCTTAATTAAGTACGTTGTGACTCCCATTTTGGGGTAAATGATACAATATCATTTTATCATAATTGCGTCTTGCAACATACATAATTATACAACATTATCAATGTCATTTTTCAAAATAAGCAAAGGCTATTGCACCAGGGCCTGCGTAGGTTCCAATTGTGGCTCCGGCAATGGCATATTGAATACTATCCTCATGTCCTTCATATAAAGACTGGGAATCTTCTACATATTTTTTCAGCATTTCATCAGAAAAGCCTGAATAAGCAAGGCATGTTGGCTTGTCATAATCGATGCCGCCTGTTTTCTTTATGAATTCCATAAGCATATTGTGGCCATTCCTTGACCCTCTTGCCTTACCTATAACTCGGACTTTTCCGTCTTCTATGGTAATAACAGGTTTGATCATAAGTACTCCACCTGCAAAGGCTGCCACTGATGATATTCTTCCACCAAGTTTAAGATATTCAAGTGTGTCAAAAACAGCAATTACATGGACCTTTTCTATTTCAGGAGTGATCACTTCTATTATTTGGCCGGCATTAAGTCCCTGATCTCGAAGCTGTACTGCTCTTTGTACAATTACATACTCTGATATGCAAAACTGCTTGGTATCAACTACATGTATATTCTCAGAAAACTCCGCAGCTGCCATACATGCGCTCTCATATGAGCCTGACACGCCTGATGAAAGGCAAAAATAAATAAGCTCATCTCCGCACTCATCAGCTTTTCTAAATTCCTCAGAATACTCAAAAGGCGTTATCTGACTTGTCTTTGGTATTTCATCTGTTTCAACAAGTTTTTTGTAAAAATCAGTTCCTGATAAAGTTACGCCGTCCAGGAATTCTTCCTCGCCAAATCTTACTCTGAGGGGAAGAACTGTAATATTCCACTCTTTCGCTTTTTCCTGCGAAATATCACTCGCCGAATCTGTCACTATTCTTACTGCCATCTTAACTTTCCCTCTCTTTATCACTCTAGTTTCCACAAATCGCGTTTATATATGTTTTTATGACCATCGGTCATCACTTGCGTTTCCGTGCGCATAAACTGAAGAATATCATAAAAGAAAAGGAGTTGCAACTTAAGGTCGCAACTCCCTGGTAAATTTCTTTATCCTCTAGGAAAATCATCGTGGATAAGGCCCAAATCTCCGGTACCATCTCCATATTCATCATTATTGTCATCATTATCATCTGCCAACACTTCTGAAAATTCAGGACTTACCATTATCTGTCTGAACAGTCCGTGGCACCCATCACTGCAGTCTCTCCAGGTAGCATCAAAATTGCCCGTGTACCAAGGATCAGCCACATCTCCATCTCTGTCAGTAAAGTCCAGCATTTTATATATCTTTTTATCAGGATCACCGCCAAATATACGATTGAGATCGCGTATATTGGCGCTATCCATGCCAATTATAAAATCGAACCTGTCATAATCCGCCCTTGAGGTAAGCCTTGCTCTTTTTTGACTTACTCCAAGCTCATTGTCATCAGTCCCTATACCATGCTCTCTTAGCTTAGCTCTGGCCGGAGGATACACTGGGCTTCCAACTCCATTCCAAATCTCATCCGTATGTGTTGCAGATGATTCTATGTGAAACTTGTCAGAAAGGCCTTGCCTGGTAACTATGTCTTTCATAATAAATTCTGCCATTGTAGAACGGCATATGTTGCCGTGGCAGACGAAAAGGACGCGAATGGTCCTAGGGGACGGGGTTAGTGGTCCATTTTTCAAATTCATATTGCAATTTCCTTTCGATGAATATATACTTCTAAAGTCAATTGTTTTGACAATCTATATTTTAATATCTTACAGGAGTTATTTTATGCCAAGAAAGCCCAGAATTCTGAGTTCAACTGGCATATATCATATCATACTTCGTTCTGTTAATCAGCATATCATATTCGAAGAAGATTCCGATTATCAAAAATTCCTTTTTATTTTATCAGACTGTAAAAAGAAATATGATATTGATATTTATGCCTATTGCCTAATGGATAACCATATCCACTTACTAATTCATCTCCCCGACGACAAGCTGTCCAGTTTTTTTCAAAGTCTCGGAACCAGATTCGTCCGTTGGTACAACAATAAATATTTTCGCAGTGGCCATCTTTTCCAAGAACGTTTTTACAGTTCGGTGATTGAAAATGAGCGGGCTTTTCTATCTGCACTTATCTACATTCACAATAATCCTGTCAGGGCAAATATGTGTCGTTATGCATCAGAATATCTTTGGAGTAGCATAAGGGCCTTTTATGGCGCAAAAAATCCTTTGGTTAACGTGTATTTTGCCTATAATATCGCAGGCTCAAAGGATTCATTGCTTCATTATTTTGCAAAAGAAACTGATTCACCAGAAAATTCATTGTTTAAAAATGACCATATTGAAATAACTCATTTTCTGACAGACGAAAAAGCTTTGACTATATTTAAGTCAGTGACTCATCTCCCTACAACGTCTGATGTGGCAACACTTGAAAAATCAAAAAGGAATGAGTATGTTCGCGCACTAAGAAAAGAACACCTAACAATCAAACAGATTTCACGAATTATGGATATTTCAGCGACAACAGTCAAAAGAATATGCAAAATGGACCATTAACCCCGTCCCCTAGGACCATGGACCATCTATTCGCTAGAATACAGAGTTGCCAAACTACATTTCTTAAAATAAAATTAACTGGAAAAACGCAATTGGGGAAAGAAAGTATGAAAAAAAAGTTCAACAGATTTTTGCAAGTCATGGGCTGTATTGTTATGCTTGCGATTGGAGCAGCTATGCTGTCTGATATCGATACGCTCATAGACAAAAACAATGGTAACCTCGAAGACTATAATTATGCGCTTTACAACAATAATTACGAAAACATTGAGGACGGTTACTACCAGGTTACTATTGACGCAGTTTTTGAATGTTTTGCTACAGAGAGCACGAGTAAGGATCCTTCAAGTTGGTATTACGCAGTTTGGCTTGATGATGATTCAATTGCTGTTTTAACTACAGACGACAAAAAAACAGTTGCTGAGCTCGACAGAATCTGTGATGAAACCTGGGCATACCTGAATTATGAAAAAGACAGCTTCACATCTCAGCCTTGTACACTCGAAATAAGTGCTTCAGGACTCATTGAAGACAGCGATCTGGCAATAATGTATAAACAGTCACTCGAGAAGCTCGGCATCACAGACGATAATTTCGACATCAGATATTCAATGTTAAGTACAAAGCCGGTTGATGACCTCCTTGGAAATGTTATCATCGGTGCATTATTTTTCCTCGCAGGTATTGTATGTTTGGTAGTCATCCTGGGCTTGATAGCAAAAGAAAGAAAGCAAAAGCTTAACGGATTTGATACTCCCGTGATGGCAGATGCCGATTATTCTCAGCCTATGACTCCACTTGTCACAAAATCTGAAGCCAGAAAAAGAATGACTGATTCAATTATCAGGAAAAGCTATAACTCGATGATCAAAAAAGCTGCTTTTTGCCTGGTTGCAATCATTGTATGCATCGCAATTCCCGGCGGAATGATTTTATATAACCAGCACTATTCGGCTATAACAAACGGTTCAGTAAATCGCTTCGATATGACAAACACTGATGGCATCGATAATGTCAAAAACAACGATGCTGCAGAACTTGTAATAACCAAAAGCCCTTCTATGATTTATTCCTATAATGATAACAATTATTATCTTGTAGAAAATGAACACAGCTTCATCGCTATAATGGACAACGAACAATATACTGAAGCTGATACTTCAGTTAAAAACACAGGAAGTTACAAGCTTGTCGGTTACCTTGAAGCTCCTTCAAACGAAATAAAAGGAAAGCTAAAAGACTACTTTGCTATTAACTCTGATGAATATGACGCTACTTATGGCAAATACATGCTTCATGTTCAAAATGATTATAATGGCAGCGGTTTTCCTATAGAAAAAATAGAAACTACCGCGATCTTTTTTGGTATTATTGCTCTTTTCCTTTTATACTTTGGAATTGATTACATTGTAAAATCAGGTCTGATGCTTAAAAAATTAAGTTATCTCTCAGATGCATCCTATGCACAGATGGAAAAAGAACTTGAGGCTCCGGGAGTCCGCAAATATCCTCAGAATCTGTATCTCACTGAGGATTACATTGTGCTTCTTCACTCATTCTCGGCATATAAAGATAACAGCAAAAAGGAAAATGACAGCTTGTTTATTAACTATCATGACATAACATGGATGTATCCAAGCAATATGACCCAGTATGGAAAAACTGTCAACTCAGGGATAACCGTGTATAACAAAACTTTTGGAGCAATATCTATCCTGTCGCTTCCTACCAATGACTTTAATCAAAATATGATAAATGAAGTCTATAATATCATAAGTCAAAAGAATCCTAATATTTTGCTTGGATATAATGATGAAAATCAGAAAAGAATTGGAGCTTAACAGCTAAAAAAATCCTTTGTCCGGTGTATTTTTTATAAACACACCGGCACAAAGGATTTTTATTGTTCTAATTTAAGTTCAAAATGGACCACTAACCCCGTCCCCTAGGACCACTTCGCCATAGATCATCACTGCATTTCTTACGCATTCTTCGCAAGGGCAAAGTGGCTTTCCATCTGTAACGGTCTTAAGATCTCTGCACTTTATGGCACCGCATCTTCTTCCGAACTCTTCCTGGATTTGTCTTGTTTTGGCAAGAGTTCCTTTTCCCTCAGTTTTCAAGCCTGTGATCATTCCAGCTCCGATAAGTGCTCCGCAGGTAGCCTCCATGTTTCCCATTCCTGCACAAAATCCTGCGGTTAATTGGCAAAGCTGCTCATCAGTAAGCTTTGTCTCATCAGCAAGTGCCACAGCTACTGACTGCGCACAGTTGTACATTCCGGATGTTTTCATTTCTACAGCCTTTGCTGCTCTTTCCTCTATAGTCATAATCTTTATCCTCTCTTCTCTTTAATCTTGCAGATTCCCTGTGTCATTGTTCCCATCGGACAGAATGAACACCAGGTTCTCTCTTTATACAATGCCATAACTATAAGCCCAATAAGCGTCGATGTAAGCATCAGACTGTAAAATCCAAAGCCAAACTGAGCTACCCAATCGGGAAATATAGATCCATTATAAGCCCATTTCCACGGCACTTTAAAGGTCCAGAACAGTTTTATTGCCTTTCGCAAAGACCCAGCACCTGAAAATACCAGATATGTCTGGAATACCATTGTACCAAACATTGTCAAAAAGAAGGCTAAGAATCCATATCTAAACCACGTCGATGAAATCCACGCCGGAGCCTGTTTTCTTTTGGAACACTTCAAATTTCTTCCAAGAACCCAGAACAGCTGGCCTCTTCCACACATATGATTACAAAACCACTTATTTCCACCGGCTATTGCAAATATCAGAGGGAGTATGAAATCAATCATACCAAGCCAGGCAAAAAGAATATTAAAAAAGCCAAGCGCAAAATAAATAATTGTCCATATCCAAAGATAATCATACCAATGTTTTTTCTTATTTTTTGCCATTTGAAACCTCCTGAACGCTTACAGAACCTGCAGGACAAGCGCCCTCACATATTCCGCAGCCCACGCATTTATCGTGATCGATCACTGCGTAGCAGCCTTTGAATATGCTAATCGCATCCCTTGGACACTCTTTAGCACAAACTCCGCAGGCAACACATCTGTTAATATCATTAACAGCCTTTCTCATCTCCTACTTTCCTTTCTTTTTCATAAAAAAATACTTGTTTTTTTCAGCCAATGCTTATATTGTATTAGGTATAAAAAATATATCAAGTACGCAGATTATATGTATCTGGTAAGGAAAAACATACTATGAGAAAAGACGCAAAAAAAGAGCCTTTGTGCAACAGTATTGCAGGCGAAGGCTGTGGATTAAAAAAAGTTATAAACATAGTCGGTGGAAAATGGAAGATCATGATCCTATGTGTCATCGATAACAACGAAACCGTCAGATATGGCGAGCTAAACCGCTCTATCGCGGGCATCACCAATACAATGCTTGCCAATTCTTTAAAAGAGCTTGAGAAAGATGGCCTCGTAGAAAGAAAAATGTATGACGAAATGCCTGTCAGAGTTGAGTATACCCTCACTGATAAGGCAAGAAGCCTTATCCCCATTCTTCTCGAACTGAAAAAATGGGGAGAGGACAATCTGTAAAAGAATGCGCAAAGGATATGCGCCGCTTACAACTATTAGTCTTCTACTTTAACAGCAAACATAACAAAGAACAGGTCATCTTTCTGAGTGCAGGTGGAAAGAGTAATTATCTTGTCATCAACAGTTGGCTCTATTCCTGTGTCAATGTAGGTCTTATACTCTATCGTATCAAGAAACTCGCGCATTCTGGATGTGTTATCACCACAAACATCGTAGATGTATGAATTCTTGGGAACATCCATAAAAGCAAAGAGCATATATCTGCCACTTCCCTCAGGAGTTATGATCTGGAAATATTTATGACCATCTAGAAATCCAAGGTTCTCTTTATAATTCTTAAGTGCACCAAACATGCTTCTGTCTCGCATGTTGTGACCATAGATTATAGTATTTGAATCTGAAAAATCAGCTGATGATCTGTAATCAAGGAAAATAGCTCCTGTCTCTGAGTCATTTCCATCAGCGTCCTTTATGGCATATTTAGAATTGTCATCTGCCTGCATAATAGGATAACTGATAAGATCATCCTCAAACCTTATCCAGCCAACAGCCTCTGTATGTGCCTTAATAAACTCTGAAATACCACTATCCACATATAAAGAAGCTGTGCTCTCTAATGAAGCTGCTGCATCAGCATTTTCTAAGCTTGTTTCACTAACTGCTGAATCTACATTTATCAGACTCTCTTCGCCAGATACCTCATTCAAAGCTTCAACCGTAGCTTCCTGCAAAGCCTCCTCTACAACTGACATCTCCTCAGAAGCAGCCACTACAGAGCCTTCCTCAGGAGTTTTAGATTCAACACTTGCCAAATGTCTTGCCGAAATCCCTATGACGATCAGAACAACAAGTACTGTCAAAAGAATTTTATAATGCCTGCAAATATTCTTCATGATACTTGCAAGAAATATCAGAATTATCTCAATCCATATTAAAAATGGAGCAATCTTCCTGTGTTTATTATTAAAATCCTTAATCTTACTCAAAAAACTCTGCATAACTCTTATCCCTATCTTTAAAACATATACCGAATGATTCTATCTAAAAAACAATGTAGAAGTCAATATGTTTTAGTAAAAAAGGCCACAAAAATCCACACGTAGCGGTGCAAAGCCTCTGCCACGTGTGGTAGTTCATTTACATTAAACCTTTGCTATAGCCCCTTTGGGTATTGGGCAATTGTAGCCATCTTTGGTCCTCTCTTTTAATTCCGAAAGGCTTTCCTTTAATATATCTTCATTTTCAAAAAGATCTATCGCTGTAGCTGCAAGCACCTTTCCGGCGTGAAGAAGCGCCTTCTTTCCAATGGAAGTGCCGCCACATGCAACATTCTGCCAGCTATGTCCCGGGCACCCATTAGGCCAGGATGCTACATGAATCTGCACAGTAGGACAATTGTAGCTCACATCTCCAACATCAGTTGATGAAGCTTCAAAAGCGTCTCCCATGAAATGCGGTAGTAAAAAGTCATTCATATAAGAACCATTTTCTTTCCTAAGCGAAGCTGCTTTTTTGGCATATTCCTCGTCAAAAGAAGACCCAATACCTGGATTTTTATCGCTGCCTTCATAGGTTAAAGCTATTTCTTTTGCCAATTTCAGCTCCTCATCAGTATGAACAGGAACTCCCAATTCTGCAAAATTCTTATATGCTACCTTCTCCAGACTTCTATTGGTAACTGTATCGGACATACCATCTATAAAGGTTCTCTCAACTGTTGTATCAGTCATAAGGGCTGCGCCCTCTGCGATCTTGTCTACTCGCTCCTGAAGTTCCAGAGCCTCTTTTACATGGTTGGAACGCACCATATAAAGTACCTGAGCTCGTGCCTGAACAACGTTAGGGCTCATGCCACCTGCATCTGTTATGGCATAATGCACTCTCGCCTTATCACTCATGTGTTCTCTTAAAAACTGAACACCAACATTCATCAGCTCCACAGCGTCAAGAGCGCTTCTCCCCTTTTCAGGTGCAGCAGAAGCGTGAGAAGATACTCCCTTAAATGTGTACTTCACCTGAATACAGGAATTGGACGAGCCTGTAACAACCTCGTTGCAATCTGAAGGATGCCAGGTAAGAGCGGCATCTAAAGTACTCCATACACCATCTCTTGCAAAAAAGGCCTTCGAAGCGCAGCCCTCTTCTCCAGGACATCCATATAAAATAACAGTTCCCTCACGGCCGGATTCCTTAAGATATTTCTTTATTCCGATAGCCGCTGCCATGGCTCCTGCACCCAAAAGGTTATGTCCACATCCATGTGCTGAACTATCCGATGTTATACTGCTTTCAAGCTTTTCAATATCAAGATGCTCTTTCTTTTCAACATTACATTTGGGGATTCCTGAAAGGGCATCATACTCTGCCAAAAGACCTATTACAGGTTTCCCACTGCCAAAAGAGGCCATAAAGGCCGTTGCGATACCGCTCAAGCCTTTTCTGACCTCAAATCCTTCATCTTCCATGACCTTGCAATACAGGTCGCAGGACTTATACTCATTTAGAGAAAGTTCTGCATAATCCCATATTTTATCGGCCACATCATATATAAGTTTTTCTTTTTGCTCTATTTCTTCTACTGCAATTTTTTTATTTTTATCCATCATCAGGTCCCATACATCCGGTAATTAATTATTCAAATTTACAGCACTTTTCCCAAAAACTCCTGAAGTCTTTGGTGCTTAGGATGCTCAAAAATCTCAGTAGGTGTGCCCTGCTCAAGAAGTTTTCCGTCAGCCATAAAAAGGACTTTGTTTCCTACTTCTCTTGCAAATCCCATCTCATGAGTAACAACAACCATGGTCATTCCTTCTGACGCAAGCTGCTTCATAACATCAAGAACTTCGCCGACCATTTCAGGGTCAAGAGCTGATGTGGGTTCGTCAAAAAGCATAACCTCAGGTTCCATCATAAGAGCTCTCACGATAGCGATACGCTGTTTCTGACCACCTGAAAGCTGGATCGGATAAGCGCCTGCTCTATCTTCAAGTCCAACTCTTTTTAATAGCTCTAAAGCTTTCTTTTTAGCTTCCTCTTCCGGAACTTTTTTTACCTTTACAGGAGCAAGGATCATGTTATCCATGATAGTCATATGAGGGAAAAGATTGAAATGCTGGAATACCATTCCCATCTTCTGCCTGTGAAGATCCATGTCCACCTTAACCCATTTGCCGGATTCGTCTTTATATTTTTTCTTGGTTATATCAACATCGTCAAAAATGATAGCGCCGCCTGTAGGCTCTTCCAAAAGATTCAGTGAACGAAGGAATGTTGATTTACCACTTCCTGATGGTCCGATAACCACCATCACATCACCTCTGTCTATATCTACAGTTACTCCATCAAGAGCTTTGATAGCTCCACCATTATAATGTTTTTCAAGGTCTATTACCTGAATAAGTTTATCTTCTGTCGCCACGGCTCATTCTCCTTTCAAAATATGCTATGAGCTTACTTGTTGGGAAGCACAGGCAGAAATAAATTGCTGTTGCTACAAGCAAAGGCTCTATAATTATGAAAGTAGCGCCCCTTACGGCATTAACAGCTGACATAATGTCCTGAACACCGATTGTGTAGGTAATAGCTGACTCTTTTATAATTACTACAAATTCATTTGCGATTGCAGGAAGGATATTTTTGATAGCCTGCGGCAAAATGATATATCTCATGTTTTGCATCTGGCTCATACCAAGAGATCTTGCAGCCTCAGTCTGTCCACCGTCAATTGACTGAATTCCTGATCTCATTATCTCGCAGAGATATGCACCTGAGTTCATCCCAAGAGCTACAACACCCGGGAAAAATCTCTCAAACTTGATAAATCCAAAAAATGTGAAGCTTGGAAGTGTTATAAGAGAACCAAAAACTCCATAATAGATGATCGCTACCTGAACGATAACAGGAGTAGATCTGAGAATCTCAACATATGCCGTTGCAAGAAAACTAAGGGGATTAAACCTGCTAATGGCAGGAAGAAATCCCTTTTCCCTCTGGTGTCCTTCTTTATCAAGCCCCAAAAATGCAAATGGGTAAAAATGTGACATTCTCATACCTGATAAAATAAGTGCCAATACAAAACCAATAGCCACTGTAAATAATGAAAGCATTACAGTGACTACCATACCCTGCCAGAACAGGCTGGCATAGGGTGAAATCTTAGAAAAATTTTCCGCTTTAATAAAACTATCCATATCCATCCTTACTTTTGCGTGGGCAAAACGCTTTACCAGTGCTTTGCCCACACATATTTTTATAATTTATTAGTTATCAAGTAGTCCCTCGATGATCTCGCCACTTGCCTGCTCATTTGCAGTTGCAACGAACTCATCCATCTTTCCACTCTCGATAGCACTCTTTATTGCTTCATTTACTGCTGCCTTAAGAGCATCATTACCCTTTGATACGCCGATTGCAGATCCTTCTGCTCCTTCATAGGGAACATCAAGTACCACACAAAGATCAGGATAATTCTTGGCGTAGCTCTCAGCAACAGCAGTCTCAATGTATGCACCATCAAGCTTACCTGCGATAAGTTCTGCTACGATATCTGTTACCTTTGTGAGCTGGATGATATCTGCATCAGGGCTGTTTGTCTGAGCAAGGTCAACCTGGATTGAACCTGTCTGTGCGCCGATCTCAAGGCCTGCAGCATTTACATCAGCAAGGCTTGTGAACTTGTCTTTGTTGGCCTGTGTGCAAACAAATGACTGTCCGCCTTCATAATAGATATCTGAGAAATCCATGATTGACTCACGCTTTGGATCAGGTGAAAGACCTGCAACACCAAGGTCAACTGCCTTAGTCTGAAGCTCCATCAAAACACCATCAAAGTCAACAGGAACAACCTCAAGCTCAAGTCCAAGATAATCTGCGATGTACTGTGCAAGTGCAATATCAAAACCTGCAAGCTGTGGAGTTCCGCTCTCATCTACTGCGTAGAACTCATATGGAGCAAAGTCAGGTGATGTAGCTACTGTAAGCTTTCCTGCTGTAACTGTAGAAATATCTGACTTAGCAGTTTCTGTGCTCTCATTTGTAGTAGCTGATGAAGAACCGCATCCCACTGCAAGGATTGCCATCATTGAAGCCATAACTAAAGAAACAATTTTCTTTTTCATAATTTTTCCCTCCTATATGCATATATAATATTGAAATATGCATTTTAATATCTGTTTTTGTATTTTTATGCATTAATCATGTATAAATAATAATACACTTGATGTTTTTTATCAATAGTAAATTAAAAGAAAATTAAATTCTTGATGGCTTATCATAATTACGATAACATTATTATATATCACTGATAATTACATTTCTAACAAATTAGGTGGAATAGAGTAAATGACTAATAAAAAGGAAAAAGAAACCCTGATCCATGATTCAGGTATTATCGAAGATAAACGAGTTCAAAAATCGAGAATATTTGTCGCCTTGTGCCAGATTTTCTCAATCATTCTGATCTTTTTAGGGATAATGGCTATTTTTGCTAAATAAGGAGCTGTGAATATGGAAGATTCTAAAAAAAGAATGTATGAAGTCCTTGAGGCTTCACATACCGGAGATTCTTCGTCTAAAGCTTACGACATGCTGATGACCACTTCAGTTATCGTAAGTCTTGTTCCTCTTACGCTCAAAACAGAAAATGTCTATACAGTATATATAGATATTCTTACTTTTTTAGTTCTTTTGATAGATTACTGTGCCAGGCTCTATACCGCTGATTACAAAATGGGATACAAGAGCATCAGCGCTTACATAGCTTATCTTTTTACTCCACTTGCCATATTTGATTTTCTGTCTCTTATCCCAATCCTATATGTTATCTGGCCTGTAAACACGTCTCTAAAGCTCCTTAGGCTTTTTAGGGCTTTCAGAGTCATAAAGCTGGTTCGCTATTCCAAAACAATGGTCGTTATCTCAAATATGTTAAGGAAGGTAAGGAAACAACTTGGAGCAGTTCTCATCCTTATTGTAATCTACATATTCATTTCGGCTATGCTGATCTTCCAGCTTGAATCAGCTCTTTTCAACAATTTCCTTGATGCTCTGTACTGGGCAACAATATCAATCACAACCATTGGCTATGGCGACATTTCTCCCGTCACCACTGCAGGAAGAGTCATAACCATGATATCTGCCCTTGTTGGCATGGCTGTCATTGCTCTTCCTACCGGTATTATCAGTGCGGCCTATATGGATGAGATCCGCCGAAAGAAATCAAAATACGAATTATAAGGTCACGGCGACCGCAAAAAGTCTTTTAGATTAAATTCCTTGCCGGTTCTATCCTCATATATTTCAGAAAAACTCTTACCCTGGTCTTTTGGATCAAGGTCGACATTCTGTGCATGAACTTTCCATGAACTGTCATCTGACAAAAACTGATAGGCAATATTGTGCTGAAGCCATTCATATGCCATATCCTCAGCTGTCCTGTATGACTCCATATCACTGCCATGAATCTGATGAACGCTGATGAGTGCCTCACAGATAATAGTCATATCTTCAGTATTATTTATCTTGTAGGAATCGTATATTTTCCAATTATCCGTGGTATAGACTACTGAAAAATCTTCACCATCATAGGTAAAAAGATAATTCTTGCCATTTCCATCTGTATCACGAAGGTTTATATCTGAAGGGTCTGAAAGTATACCGCCCCCTACTTCCGTTGATGCTGCAACTGAAGAATCCAAATGATCAGCACTGCTATCTTCTTCCAGAGCTGTTTCTTTATCAACATCCTCAATAGAGGAGTCCTCTTCTGCTTCAAGGCTGCTATAAAGCTGCTCAAAGCTTAAATCTGCACTGCCTTCATCTTCTATTATTTGCGTTAAGCTACAGCCATTTAGAAGGAGCATAATTATTAACATAGGTAAAAAGAATTGTTTTTTCATCATACTCAAGATTATACCTTCATATATCATTAAATCAAGAATATACATTTGCCGCTCTACCACAATTTAGTTGACATTTATCTTGAAATATAATAACTTATCCAAGTAATTAATTTTTATTAATTATGGAAAAAAGTATGAAAAAAGGGGAAAAATTAAATGTCAACACTTGCTTTACTTGCAGTACTTCCTGCAATCGTTCTGCTCGTTGTTATCTACAGAGCTGATAACATCGAGAAAGAGCCATTTTCACTTATGGCCAAAGTTTTCGGACTTGGTGCTCTTACAACAATCAGCGCCATGATCTTAGAAGAGATAGGATTGTATATTCTGTCATTCTTCTTCTACACTCCAAATGCACTTTACACATTCTTTGAAATGTTCTGCGTTGTTGCTCTTGCAGAGGAGGCCGGAAAATATTTCGTGCTTAAAAAGGCTACCTGGAAAAACAAAGAGTTCAACTTCTCATTCGATGGAATAGTTTATTCTGTTTGTGCTTCACTTGGTTTTGCCACACTCGAAAATATTCTCTACGTATTCCAGGGCGGTTTTTCAACTGCTGTAATGCGTGCTATCACTGCTGTTCCTGGACACTGCATCTTCGGAATCTTCATGGGTATCTACTACGGTATTGCCAAGGGATGCGAGCTTAGAGGCGATGAAAACGGCAAGAAGCTCAATCTTAAAAAAGCTCTTCTTGTTCCTATCTTCCTTCATGGCTTCTATGATTTCAGCTGTTCACTTGAATATGATGGAATGTTCCTTGTATTTATCCTTCTTGAGATATTCATGACAGTTAATGCGATCAAGATGGTAAAAAAGATGTCAAAAGAAGACAAACCACTTAGTCCTGAGGTTCAGATGGCTGCTCCTGCAATAGATTCAGTCGGATCAGTTGCTCCTGTAGTATTTCCTGAAAACATTCAGCCTGCTGTAGAAAATGCTGCAACTGTAACACCTGAATTTGCTACAGCAAATACTCAGACAGCCCCTGTAAATGTTCCTCCGGTAAACCCTAATCCGGTATTTACCGCTGATAGCATTGATCAGTCAACAAACGCATAAATTAGCCAAAAAGAAACGCTTGCCACACGCATGTAGCAAGCGTTTTTATTTTTTACATTTAGTTCGCCGGAATGAGATCTCTGTACCAGCGCAGTGCTCCAAGGTATGCCTCATATACCTTATCCATTTCCAGATTCTCAAGAACCATTATCCTTGAAACTTCCGTCCAGTCAGCATCCTCATATGACTTAATAAAATGTAAAATCTTGGCATAATCGCCCTCACCATCCAAAAGAGCTGCTCTTACATTTTTAGGAACAACAACCATATCAAGTGCTTCCTGCATAGGCTTATCAAGCATAATATCAAGTGCTGAGAAAAGGCCCATGATAAAGAGTTCCGGAGCCATAATGGAAAGCTCAAAGCTTTCAGCCAGATTCTCAGCAAATTTAGCCCTTATCATAACAAGTCTTGTGATCTCAGATGGCTTATCAGAACAGAGTTCCTTAGTAACCGCTGTATTTATCCAGCGCTTTAGCTCTTTTTGTCCCATCATGGCAGCTGCATGCCTGATAGATGTGATCTCCGAATTAAGAGCCATCCTGTTTACAATCTCCAAAAGAGAAATAACAAGCGCAGGGTCCTTTCCGATGACATCAGCAGCTTCTGTAAGATCAAAGTCAGGGTTGTTTACAATATTTAAAAGCTCTATATAAGTTGCCTTCAAAGGACTGACTTCTGTCTCAGATTCCTTTACCGGCATTCTAAAGAATCCGCCCTCATAAAGGTCATATCCACCGTCTTTTGTAAGCTCATCATATTCTTCCTGAGTATCAACATTAACGGCGCACAGCTTTATATTTGGATAAACCGAGCTGAAATAGAGCTTGGCTTTATCAATATGTATCTTGGCATGATTAAGCAGAATGTAATCGCACTTACTTAAGATTTCTCTGTAAGGTTCAAAACTTGCGATCGGAAGCTTACGCATAGCAAGCTTGTACCCCTGACTCTTCAGCTCTTTTACCCTTCTGATAAACTGTTCCTCCGGAAGGATGGTATTATCCATCAAAAGAACTACCTTTTCAGCAGGCACAGTACACTGAAGAGAAATCTCAGAGAAAATAGAAAACTGATTGATGGGGACAAATACTTCCTTTCCACCGGAAAGTGTGGCAACGCCCATGCTGCTTACAACTTCAAGCTCATGGATGGTGCCTGCGCCGTCATATCTGGCGCCTCCTTCAAATCCAGGATTCAGGAAGTGGTTTTCTTTTCTCGCGAAAACTGAATAGGCACAAACCGACATTTTATCGTCAAATAAAGGAATTAATGTAGCAAGCATTATCCGCTCCTTTCACGTGCGCATAACAATCTCCCACTCACTAATATTGTACCCCATCATTTGGAATATACCAATTATATTTTTATAAAATTACGTTTATAACTTATCTCTCGTAGGTTGTCTTATCAATAATGAACTTAGGTCTTCCCTTTACTTCCTCATAAATCTTGGAAATGTAAAAACCAATTACTCCAAGTCCCATCATGATGACTGAAGATGTAAAGCACTGAAGAATAATTACTGTAGTAAAACCGGCTCTGGCATTGCCCAAGAAGTACTGAACAAGAGCCTCTACGCTAAATGCAAGTCCTACAAAGAAAACCAAAAATCCAAGTATTGTCACTATCTGCATAGGAGCAGAGGTGAAAGAAGAAATGTTTGTAACAGCATATTTAATAAGTGACCTTGTGCTCCACTTGGATGTTCCGGCCTCTCTTTCTCTTACGTCATACTCTACTTCCGTGCTCTTAAACCCTATCCATGATGAAAGAGCTCTAAAGAAAGCATTTTTCTCTCTCATGTTGAGAAGAACATTGATAGCCTTTCTGTCAAGAAGCTTAAAATCAGATGCTCTGGACATATCAAATCCAACCGCATCACTCATGATCGCATAAAAGCTCTTGGCAGCAAACTTATGAAGTGCACTCTCTGTGCCACGGCTAGTTTTTACGCCCTCAACTATTTCATAGCCCTGTTCCCAAAGTCTGTACATCTCAACAATCTTTTCCGGTGGATGCTGAAGATCACAGTCAATAACTACACAACAATCGCCTGTTGCCTGTGATAATCCTGCAAAAACAGCAGATTCTTTTCCAAAGTTTCTTGAAAAACACACACCCTTGACGTTCTTATTCTGAGAAGCAGCCTCCTCAATGATCTCCCAGGTTCTGTCCTTAGATCCATCGTTTATAAACAAAAGTTCATGCGCTATATTTGCGTCGTTCAAAATCCCATCAATAGTACTGACTGTTTTAGGGATGATTTCTTCTTCGTTGTAAGCTGGAATAATAACTGAAAGCACCTATAAATCCTCACCTTATGTATATTTTTGTCTATCTTTTTTTCGCACTGTATTATATCATAATTATGAGGGTAATTCTATAAATCTACAGAATAGGGGGGATTTTATATGAGTCAGAATGAAATGCTGGCTATGATTCTTGCCGGTGGTCGCGGAAGCAGATTAAAAGATCTGACTACAAAAGTAGCCAAACCGGCTGTCTATTACGGCGGAAAATACCGCATCATTGACTTTCCACTCAGTAATTGTGCTAACAGTGGCATCGACGTTGTCGGAGTTTTAACGCAGTATGAATCTGTACTGCTAAACAGTTATGTAGCACAGGATGGTCGTTGGGGTCTCGACTCCAAGGACAGTGGTGTATACGTTCTCACGCCTCGTGAAAAAGCTGATGAAGGCCTTGATGTCTATAGAGGAACCGCAGATGCAATCTCTCAGAACATTGATTTTATCGATGCTTACAATCCGGAGTATCTACTCATTCTCTCCGGCGATCACATTTACAAAATGAATTATGCAAAAATGCTGGCATACCACAAGGAAATGAATGCGGATGCTACTATTGCAGTGCGTGGCGTTCCTATGAAAGAAGCCAGCCGTTTCGGCATCATGAACACAGACGGCAAGGGACGAATAATCGAATTTGAGGAAAAGCCTGCAAAGCCAAAGAGCAACCTGGCTTCTATGGGTATATACATTTTCAGTTGGAAGCTTCTTAGAAAGATGCTGGTGGAAGATATGAAAAATCCTGAATCCGACCACGATTTCGGTAAAGACATCATTCCAAGAATGCTTAATGAGCACAGAGGTCTTTTTGCTTATGAATTCAGCGGCTACTGGAAAGACGTTGGAACTATCGATTCTCTCTGGGAAGCAAACATGGATCTTCTCGATCCCAAGAATGAACTGAATCTGAACGATTCTTCATGGCTCATATATACAGAGGATATCTCAACTCTTCCTCAATATATCGGCAAAGAGGCAAAGGTTAAAAAAGCCTACATTACACAGGGCGTTCAGGTTGAAGGTTCAGTTTCAAATTCAGTTCTTTTCACCAACGCTGTTGTAAAAAAAGGTGCCAAGGTAATAGACAGCGTGCTGATGCCTGGTGCAATAGTTGAAGAGGGAGCTGTAGTTACAAGGGCGCTTGTTGCTGAAAATGTTAAGATTGGCAAAAAAGCAAAGGTCGGTTCAAAAGCCAGCGAAAACATTACTCTTGTTGCAAAGAATGTGAAAGGAGGTAACAAATAATGGCTAAAGCATTTGGAATTGTATCCTCCGCAGATAATACTATATATGTTGATGGACTTCAGGACTACCGCCCTATCGGATCCTTCTCATTCCTTGGAAGATTCAGAGTTGTGGATTTTCCAATTTCCAACATGAGTAATTCTGACATCAACAGGATTCAGGTCTACCTGCAGTCAAAACCAAGATCTCTTTGCGAGCACATCGGATCAGGAAGACATTACAACATAAACAGTAAAAGAGGTAAGATACAGCTCCTTTTTTCAGAAAATACCTCTTCACGTTCAATCTATAACAACGACATCTCTGCTTACAAGGCAAACCTCGACTACATCCAGCGTATGCACGAAGAGTATGTTATTGTTGCTCCAAGCTATATGGTTTACAAGCAGGACTACCGTCAGCTCCTTGAAAGCCACATAGCATCCGGAGCTGAGATAACTGTTCTATACCACAAGGTAGAGAACGCCAGGAGCTACTTCAAAGGCTGTCACACAGTAGTTTTAAATAAGCAAAAGGGTGTTCAGGCAATCGAGAAGAACCTCGGAACAGCCAGCAACAAGAATATCCTCATGGATACCTATTGTATGAGAAAAGAGACATTTATTGAGCTTGTACAGGATGCAAGCTGGATGTCATCAATCTACACTCTTCCTGACATCATCAATCTCTACTGCAAACAGATGGATGTCAGAGCTTACCAGCACAAGGGTTACTTTGCAAGTCTTACAAGTCTTGATGATTATTACCATGCATCAATGGAGCTGCTTGACTACAGTATAGCAAGTGATCTTTTCAAGGCAGACTGGCCAATATATACCAGAACTACAGACTCCTGCCCTACTCAGTATTTTGAGACGGCTAAAGTCACAAATTCTTTTATCAGTAATGGTTGTCTTATTGAAGGAACAGTTGAAAATTCGATCATAGGCCGTGGCGCAGTAATAGGAAAAGGCGTTACTATCAAAAACTCGATCATCATGGCCTATTCTGAGATTGCAGACAACATCCGCATTGAAAATGCCGTTGTAGATAAGTGGGCTAAGATTGTAAATGCCAAGAATATCATAGGCACAGAGCTTCAACCACAATACATTAAAAGACGCGATATTCTCTGATGAAAAGCAAAAAAAGAACTCCCAAATCCGGGAGTTCTTTTTTGGGGGAAAAATCAATTAAGTTTAAACTTGCCAACAATCTCTCCGAGAGTATCCGCAATCTCTTCCTGCTTGTTGGACATATCATTTACATTGGATACCACATCAGCCGCAGCCATTACAGAATCATTTACTCTGCTTGACAGATCAGCCGTATCCTGCGTAGACTCTGCAATGTTCTGAATAGCTTTGGATACTTCTTCCATAGCTGCTCTGATATTTTCAACCATTCCTGCAATCTTTTCTGAAGAATCGCCAAATGCTCCTGCATCATCGCCGTACTGTTTTGCCATATTAACAAATTTATCATAATCAGGAGCAACTGTTTCTTTGATAAATCCAAGGAGTTCTCCGGATGAACTTGAAAGTGTTCCGAATGCTTCCTGTACTCCGTCTATTGTCTCTCTGATCTGTTCTACTGCCTCTGAAGTGCTGCTTGCAAGCTTGTTGATTTCTGAAGCAACAACTGCAAATCCTTTACCTGCATCGCCTGCTCTTGCAGCCTCAATGCTGGCATTAAGTGAAAGAAGGTTTATCTGATCAGCGATTTCAGCAATCGTATCTGCAAGAGTTCCGATCTCATCAACAACTTTAGCTTTTTCATTGGCATCAGCAAGGTCAGCCTCACGCTGCTCTGCAATATGTATTGCATTGTCATATGCATTCCTACTCTGCTGCTCGATTTCTCTTGCTTTCTTCTTGATATCAACTGCATCTTCGCTTGTCTTTTCAGTCTCAGATGCAAGCTGCTGAACCGATGCATTTACTTCTTCAACTGATGCATTAACCTGCTCTGTAGCAGCTCCTGACGACATCATTGCATCGTTAACACCTGACATATTGGTCTGGATATCATTAAACTGGCCAGAGAGCTCGTTGGCCATATTGGCAAGACCTGTGGATGTTTCACTAACCTTCACAGAGCCATCTGAAATCTTTGTGATAACATCTTTATTGTTCTCAAACATATCGTTAAGTGAATCACTCATCTGACCAAGTTCATCGCCTCTGTTAGATACGATTTTATCAACTGTAAAATCTCCACTTGCAAGAACGTTTGCAAACTGTTTAACGCTGTTGATACTCTTAGCGATACTCATTACAAATATAGTAATAATAACTGCGCCTATAATAAGTGCAACAACCATTATGAGTATAAGAATATTTGTTGCATTTTTTGAAGGAGTCTCGATTTCTTCAAGATCCATTCTGATGATCATCTTCCAATTAACTTTTGCAACATCCATATAGGTTAAGAGGATTGTTTTTCCACCAACTCTCATAACTCCCATATGTGGCTCTTCGCCGGAATTTGAAAGGATCATCTGACCTCCTGCTGCTATATTTGCATCAGGGTCCTCCTGCATCTTTACGCCATCCATTACCTTTTGGTTATCGTCCGTATATATATAAGTACCATCAGAAGAAAGAAGTATAGCGCTTCCTGTTGAACCTACTTTGATATTTGATACAAACTCTGAAATATCAGTAAGCTCCATATCAACAGTTACACATCCAACATATGTATTTCCATCATATATTGGAGCAGAACAACTGGACATGATCTTTCCACTTGTAGGATCATAATATGGATCTGTTATAACGGCCTGTCCCTGCGAAAGAGCTTTTGCATTCAAATAATATTCCTGATTAAAATAATCATACTCTGCATTACTATAATCCCAAGTCTCAACTATTGTACTTCCATCTCTGTACCAATATGGGCCGATATATTTTTCAGCCGGATCAAATGTATTTGGCTCAAACCACAACCCTGCACCAAGGATAGAATCATTATCATTAATCATTTTAGACAAGGTTCCCTTATAGTTATCCATCTGAACAAACTGATAAGATGTAGAAACCATTTCTGCAATATTTACAGCTGTAGTTCTTATGATCTCCAGTTTTCCATCAAGACTATTTGCATTTGCCTCAACATTATTGTTCATGGCTTCAGTATTCGCTGTCTGAAGATTAGTAGACAGTTCCTTGGTAGCCACATAAGTTAAGATGATCATAGCGATTGCCATAACAGGCAAAATACAAAGTAACATTTTAACTTTCAGGCTCATTTTTTTCATAGACACACCTCTTCTAAATCATACATTTTTTCGCGCCAATGTTTTCAAGTGTATACTGAACGCTAACTATATTTTACAATATATTGTTTTTATGTGTTCTTAAAAAAGTATAAATATCTATAAAAAATCACTTTATAACATTCGCTTTTTATCTTTTTTTAATAAGTTTTTAATACGTTAAATAGTTTATATTCTGGCTTTCTATTTTATAA
>JAEEGH010004256.1_pt1 | contig 36871 bp, 34 predicted proteins | sample 9134181 | NCBI WGS metagenome assembly JAEEGH01 (sample SAMN16246544, study PRJNA631951) | gut metagenome | biome: gut microbiome; feature: rumen; material: DP-attached | host: Bos | place: Iran: Karaj | collected 2018-10
CAGCTATGGCATCCGAGATTCTTCCCGGACTTACCGTTCTCGAAGCTCTTAACACCGACCTCGTTTGCGACGCTATCAACACCGCAATGAGAGAGCTCTTCCTTCAGATCGTATACGGACGTACCCAGTCTGCATTCTCTGAGGGCGGACTTCAGATCGGTGCAGGTCTTGAGGACCTTGGTAAGGGCGCTCGTTCAATGGTTGGTACCACTTACGGAACTCTCGAGAAGGGACCCAGATATCTCGAGCTTACCGACGGATATATCACTCACCTTGCTCTTGACGAGAACGATGAGATCATCGGTTACAAGTACATCAACTTCGGAAAGATGATGGATTTCATCAAGGCCGGCGAAGATGTCGTAAAGGCAGTTGAGAAGGCTCAGGGTCAGTATGGCCGTGTTGCTGATGCTGCTAGACTTATTGACCCTCGTAAAGAGTGATAAAGGGAGGATATGAAAATGGCAAAATTTGAATCTTATGAAAGAAGAGAGCCCCAGATCCTTGCTAAACTCGCTGAGTACGGAATCAAGTCGATCGATGAGGCTGAACAGATCACTAAGGACGCAGGACTTGATGTTTATCACATGATCGAGAACATCCAGCCTATCTGCTTCGAAAATGCAAAGTGGGCATACACCGTAGGTGCTGCCATCGCTATCAAGAAGGGATGCCGCAAGGCTGCTGACGCTGCAGCTGCTATCGGAGAAGGACTCCAGGCATTCTGTATCCCCGGATCCGTTGCTGACACCCGTAAGGTTGGTCTCGGACACGGAAATCTCGGAAAGATGCTCCTTGAGGAGGAGACCGAGTGCTTCGCATTCCTCGCAGGACACGAGTCATTCGCAGCTGCCGAAGGCGCTATCGGTATCGCAGAGAAGGCAAACAAGGTTCGTCAGAAGCCCCTCCGTGTTATCCTTAACGGACTCGGCAAGGACGCTGCACAGATCATCTCCAGAATCAACGGATTCACCTTCGTTGAGACCGAGTACGATCCTTACACCAACACCGTAAAGGAAGTTTCCAGAACCTGCTACTCCAAGGACGCTAACAGCCCCAGAGCAAAGGTTAACTGCTACGGCGCTAACGATGTTTGCGAAGGCGTTGCGATCATGTGGAAAGAGAACGTTGACGTATCCATCACCGGAAACTCAACCAACCCCACCAGATTCCAGCATCCCGTTGCAGGTACCTACAAGAAGGAGAGACTTGAGGCAGGAAAGAAGTACTTCTCAGTTGCTTCAGGCGGCGGTACCGGACGTACCCTTCATCCCGATAACATGGCTGCAGGTCCCGCTTCCTACGGTATGACCGATACCATGGGCCGTATGCACTCAGATGCTCAGTTCGCAGGATCTTCATCAGTTCCCGCACACGTTGAGATGATGGGACTTATCGGCGCAGGTAACAACCCCATGGTCGGTATGACCGTTTCTACCGCAGTTTCAATCGAAGAGGCTGCAAAGGCAGGAAAGTTCTAAATCTTATCACTGCATAGCAAATCCCCCGGAGAATAATTCTCCGGGGGATTTTTTGTTGTTTTAAGGAAGACAAAACAGCGGGACCGTCCCTATGTTTCATCACCGATCAGATCAGCTGAATAAGTTTGCAGTTTTTAATCCCTTCTTTCCAGAAATCGGAGAGAGGTCTTTTTTTGATATGGCAGACGATGGACGAATCCATTGCTCCGTGCCCGACTATAAGGACATCATTTCCTTCTTTTACGAGGGGGAGCGCAACCTCTTCAAGGAACGCTCCCGTCCTTGCCATCAGGTCATCTATGCTTTCTCCCTCGGGCGGAGCGGTGTGATATTCTTCGGGATGCTTAAAGAATACATTGACCGGAAGTGACTCATCTTCAAAATAGTCATACACTCCTTCGGAAGTGCCGAAGTTCATTTCCCTTAATCTCTCGTCAAAGATCACGGGGATATCACGGCCTTCAAGGAGTATTTCCATTGTCTCCCGCGCTCTCGAAAGGGGTGAACAGTAACAGACATCGAAGTGCACATCCCTGTACTGTGCGGCGGCTTCACGTGCCTGCGATCTTCCTGTCCCGTTAAGAGGTATATCTGTGCTTCCCTGAAGCTTACATTGTTCGTTCCAGTCCGTCTTTCCGTGACGGATAACATACAGCTTTCCCGGCATATTAAGTGTTTCCTTTTTCGTGCTTTTTAGTCCGTTATATTTTATACTATAGTGCGTACGAAAAACAGAAGAAAAACTCTGATGTCAGAGAGAGGAGATAAAATGAGCAAGATTCAGTTTGATAAGCCGGGAAATTTCCTGTATCCCCTTCCTGCGGTAATGGTAAGCTGCACGGATAAGGCAGGCAATAACAATATCATCACCGTAGCATGGACCGGAACCGTTTGTTCCGACCCTGCAATGGTCTATATCTCGGTCAGAAAAGAAAGACATTCCTATCCGATGATCAAAGAGACGGGTGAATTTGTCATAAATCTCACTTCCGAGGATCTTGCTTATGCCACGGATAAGGCAGGTTGTACCACGGGTGCAAAGATCGACAAATTCAAGGAATTGGGCATTACTCCGGTCAAGAGCAATGTTGTTGACTGTGTGTCAATAGCCGAAGCGCCGGTCTGTCTGGAGTGCAAGGTGACTCAGGTGCTTGAGCTTGGAAGCCATGATATGTTCCTTGCAGAGGTCGTAAGCGTATCGGTTGATGAGAAGTTCCTCGACGAGAAGGGAGTCTTTCATATGGACCGCTGCAACCTCATTGCATATGAGCACGGAGCCTACAGAAAGATGGCCGACACCATCGGTACTTTCGGTTATTCTGTAAGAAAAAAACCATGATCCGTATGCCTTTACGCTTTGGGCAAAAAATTGTATAATTTTTAACAGTTTGTGCACGGATGTGCATTTATGGAGGTTAATATGAATAACAGAAAACAGGTAGTTCTGGTAGTAATGGACGGAGTCGGCTTCAGCAAGACCGGTCTCGGCGATGCTGTAACAACCGCTAATACCCCTGTCCTTAATGAGATGCTCAAGTCATGCCCCAACACAAGACTTAAGGCTCACGGAACGGCAGTAGGTCTTCCTTCAGACGATGATATGGGCAACTCCGAGGTAGGACATAACGCACTCGGCTGCGGACAGATCTATTCACAGGGCGCAAAGCTCGTTAACGAGTCCATCGAGAGCGGCAAGATGTTCGAGTCCGCTTCATGGAAGGAAGCTCTTGAGAACGTTAAGAATAACGGTTCCGTACTTCACTTCCTCGGACTTCTTTCCGACGGAAACGTTCACTCAAACATTTCACATCTTCTCGTAATGCTTAAGAAGGCAAAGGAAGACGGAATCAAGGAAGTACGTGTTCACATCCTTCTCGACGGACGTGATGTTCCCGCTACCAGCGCTCTTCAGTATGTAAAGCAGCTTGAGGATTGCCTTGCAGAACTTTCCGATGACAGCTTCCATGCGATCATTGCTTCCGGCGGCGGAAGAATGAAGGTTACCATGGACAGATACCAGGCTAACTGGGGAATGGTAGAGCTCGGATGGAACACCCATGTAAAGGGTGAAGGACGTCAGTTCGATAATGCCACCGAAGCTATAGAAAGCTACAGAAAAGAGCTCGATGTTATCGACCAGGATCTTCCCGCATTCGTTATCGCCAAGGACGGAAAGGCAGTAGGACCCGTTTCCGAGAAGGACAGTGTCATCCTCTTTAACTTCCGCGGTGACCGCGCACTTGAGATCTCCATGGCATTTGATTATGAAGATTTCAATTATTTCAACAGAGGACCCAAGCTCGGATGCTACTATGCAGGAATGCTTGAGTATGACGGAGATCTTCACATCCCCACCCACTACCTTGTTAATCCCCCCGAGATCAAGAACACTCTTTCCGAAGTTCTTGTAGCTGCGGGACTCAGCCAGTATGCGGTTTCCGAGACTCAGAAGTACGGACATGTTACCTATTTCTGGAACGGAAACAGAAGCTCCAAGTTCAGCGAAGAGCTCGAGACATTCAAGGAGATTCCTTCAGACAATGTTTCATTCGATGAGCGTCCCTGGATGAAGTCCGCGGAGATCACCGATGATGTTATCGAAGCGATCAAGTCTGAGAAGTATGATTTCATCAGATGCAACTTCCCTAACGGAGACATGGTAGGACATACCGGAAACTTCGATGCGACCGTTACCGGTGTTGAGGCGGTTGATCTCGGACTCGCAAGACTTATCAAGGTATGCGATGAGTACAACGTAACTCTTCTCGTAACCGCAGACCACGGTAATGCCGACGAGATGCTTGAGAAGAACAAGAAGGGTGAGATCCAGGTTCGTACCGCACACTCACTCAATCCCGTTCCTTTCATCATCTATGATAAGAAGAACACATACACCATTAAGGAAGGCGAGTACGGACTTGCAAATGTTGCTGCTACCGTAGCATCCATCCTTAACCTTAAGGCTCCCGAGTGCTGGGAAGCTTCCATGATCTGAGATACAATATGAAACAGCCGCAGAATAACTGCGGCTGTTTTTATGCTCTGAATAAGCAAAACCCGCGAAAATACTGAGGTATATCCCGAATATACACTTTACAATTGTATAAACTGCTTGTTATGGGTAATTTGCACTAGTATAATTTCATTCGGTGAAATCATTTACGGAAAGCCCGTATTAAGAATAGTGAAGTAATCGTGAAAGGAAAAATGTATTATGAAGATCGCTGTAGCAGGAACCGGATATGTGGGATTGTCTCTGGCAGTACTGCTTTCCCAGCATAATGATGTCACGGCTGTGGATATCATTCCCGAAAAAGTAGATAAGATCAATAACTGGGAATCTCCCATTATGGATAATGAGATAACACAGTTTCTGTCCGAGCATGAAGCAAGGGGACTTAAGCTGAGAGCGACCACGGACGGAGCGTCCGCATACAGTGATGCCGATTACGTCATAATCGCGGCCCCCACCAATTACGATCCCCAGAAGAACTATTTCGACTGTTCCGCGGTTGAAGCGGTCATCGATCTTGTCATGAAAAATAATGACAGGACATATATGATCATCAAATCCACCATTCCCGTCGGATACACCGTAAAGGTGCGTGAGAAGTTCGGAACCGACAGGATCCTTTTTTCTCCCGAGTTCTTAAGGGAGTCCAAGGCTCTTTACGATAATCTCCATCCCAGCCGCATCATCGTAGGATGTGACGAAAAGAGCAGGGACGCAGCCGAAAGGTTTGCCGCACTTCTTGAAGAGGGAGCGGAAAAGAAAGACATCGATAAGCTGTTCATGGGATTTACCGAGGCGGAAGCGGTAAAGCTTTTTGCCAATACCTATCTTGCACTTCGTGTCAGCTTCTTCAATGAGCTTGATACCTATGCGGAGATGAAGGGGCTCAGCACCAGGGAGATCATTGAAGGCGTATGCCTCGATCCCAGGATCGGTTCACACTACAACAATCCTTCCTTTGGTTACGGCGGATACTGCCTGCCCAAGGATACCAAGCAGCTTCTTGCCAATTTCGAGGATGTGCCTGAGGATCTTATCCGCGCCATCGTTGAGAGTAACCGTACAAGAAAGGATTTCATTGCAGACCGTGTGCTCGAAAAGACCGGATACTATACCGGAAGCTCAATGTGGAATGCCGATAAGGAACGTCCCATCACGGTCGGCGTATACCGTCTTACCATGAAGAGCAATTCCGACAATTTCCGTCAGAGCAGCATCCAGGGTGTAATGAAGCGACTGAAGGCAAAGGGAGCTACGGTCATAATCTATGAGCCGACACTTCCCGACGGTGCCACATTCTTCGGTTCGCTGGTTGTAAATGATCTGGACCGTTTTAAGAAAAGCTGTGACTCCATCATCGCAAACCGCTATGAGAGCGTACTTGATGATGTGGAGGAGAAGGTATATACAAGGGATCTGTTCCGCAGGGATTGATCGTGCGTAACCCCGGATCCCGTTTCAGAATTTATATTCGAATCGGCCGGAAACCGTTGAAAAGCCGCATTTTTTAAAGCATGCTTCGGAAGCTCGATTTCCTTCTTTGACCCGTCCCGTCAGTTTGGTGACTTCGGGTCTGTCTTCCTTCAGTCTGGTTTTGGCCAGCTCAAGCAGTATCTGACCGTATCCGCATCCGCGTTTTGCCGGTGATATACTGTATCCTATCTCGGCCTCGCCTCCGCTTATGTTAAAGCGGATCTGACCTACCGCTTCTTCATCTTCCATTAAAATATACTGTCTGCGGTTTTCGTCCTTTATCAGATTCGAAAACCATTTTTTATGGTCTTCGTACGGAATCGGTTCGGTGCTGAAAGAGTTAGCCCTGACAAGGGGATCGTTGGCCCAGGCAAAGAGCAGGTCGATGTCATTTTCGCTGACATTTCTCAGATAAATTTTTTTATTGTTCTTTTCGACTGCTTCAGGCATGTTTCGCTGATTCTCCGAATTTCAATGATCTTAATTCAGATTTTATTAAAGGTATCCGCTAAAATCAACCGTATTGTCTCCTCGACTATGTGGAAAATATTCCCCATTCCCTGATGTAGTATAATGGTATCGGCAGGAGGAAGCTTTTTGTGAGCAGGCTAAGACTGATAACCGGACCATCCGGCTCGGGAAAGAGCACGGAGGTTTATAAAGAGATAATTGAAAGAGCCGGCAGGGAAAGAGACCGCAATTTCCTTTTCATAGTTCCGGACCAGGCTGCGATGAGTGCCCAGAAGGCGCTTGTTTCCATGAGCCCTGACAAGGGAATACTTAATATCGATGTTCTCGGCTTCGGCAGGCTTTCGCACAGGATACTTGAAGAAACGGGTCAGGAGGAGATCCCTGTTCTCGACGATACCGGAATGAGCCTTGTGATCCAGAAGGTTGCGACCTCCGCCAGGGCGCAGCTTCCCGTTCTCGGAAACAGGCTTGATTCCGCGGGCATGATTGCGGAAGTAAAGAGTGCGATCTCCGAATTCATGCAATACGGCATCACCCCTGCGGGAATGGACGATCTGATAGACTGCTGTCTCGGAAGGGGCGCATTAAAGGGAAAGCTGAAGGATCTTTCGGTCATCTACGGTCTTTTCGAACAGTATATCGAAGGCCACTACATAACAAGGGAAGAAAAGCTTGATATCCTTTGCGAAGCGATTCCCTCTTCTTCCATAGTTCCCGATTCGGTCATTGTGTTCGACGGATTCACGGGCTTTACTCCGGTCCAGATGAGAGTGATAAGCGCGCTTATGTCAAGGTGCGCCGAGATGATGGTTACCCTCGAATGTTCCGAGGGTGAGGATGTGCGTACTCCTGCGGGCGAGGAGGAACTCTTTTTCCTTTCGCACAAGACAGCCGCATCTCTCATAAAGTGTGCGCAGGAAGCCGGGATGGAGGTATCGGATCCGGAAAGCTGCTCGCATCCTTTGCCCGACTGTGATATAGCTCTCCTTGAAAGGAATCTTTTCCGTAAGAAGAGAACACCCGCCGGCGGCGAATATTCCGGATCGGTACACATTACGGAAACAGCGGATCCCGGAGCGGAAGTGCGTTATCTTGGCGTAAAGCTGAGGGAGCTTCTTTCGGAGAAGGGATATCAGTACAGGGATATAGCGATCGTATGCGGTGACATTGCGGGATATGCTCCATATTTTCAAAGGGAGTTCAAGGCGCTCGGTATTCCTTTCTATCTGGATAATGTAAACGGACTTGCGCTCGATCCTCTTGCGGAAACGGTGCAGGCATATCTTGATATCCTCTCGGAAGATTTTCCTCCCGCTTCTGTCACGAGACTCCTTAAAGCGGGACTGACGGGAATAAGCAGGGAAGAGACAGATCTTCTCGATAATTACATAAGACAGACCGGTGTCAGGGGCTTTAATTCATGGCACAGGGAATTTACGAAGACTGTCAGATCCAGAAGAAATGACACCGAATATCTCGGCAGGATCAACGCGATAAGGCGCAGGGTCATCGCGCTCTTTTCTCCTTTCGAAGAAAACGGCGGGAAGGTTTCTGCTTCGGGTACGGCATCCGGTTACACAAAGCGTTTGTATGAAGCACTGGTATGTATGGATGCGCCCGGCAAGATCCGCCTGCTCAAGAGAGCGTTCGAAGAACGCGGCGATGCCGAGAGAACCCTGGAATACAAAACAGTTTGGAAACAGTTCGTGGATCTGTTTGACAAGATATACCTTCTTCTCGGAGATGATGAGATAAGCCTTGAAAACTATGTCGGAACTGTTGCCGCGGGAATCGGTGAGATGAGGGTTCCCGGTATTCCTGTCAATGTCGACAGGGTGCTTATCGGCGACATTGAAAGATCAAGACTTGATGGAATAAAGGTTCTCTTTTTTGCGGGAGTCAACGACGGAAACATTCCTGCGGACACTTCCGGCAAAGGAATGATATCGGATCTCGACAGGGAATTTCTTTACGATAACGGAGTTGAGCTTTCACCCACTCCCAGACAGAAGATGTATATACAGAGACAGTATCTGTATATGAATATCTGCAAGCCGTCCGAGGAACTTTATCTTTCATACATAAGAGTCAGATCTGACGGGAAAGCGGTCAGGCCTTCATATCTGATACCCCTTATCAGGAAGATTCTTCCGTACACCTCTGATGTTTTCAGGCCCGAAGACAGGCCGGTAAATGAGAGGGTCAGCACAAGGGAGGATGCGCTCGGCGAGCTTTCCGTGATGATGAGGGATTATGCGGATTCGCAGGGTGCATCGGAAAATAAGGGTGAGACCTTTGCACTCTTTTCCGCTGTCGGAGACGGCGACGGAAACAGGCAGAAGCTTACCGAGGCGGTATACAAAAGATATCTTGATGAGCCTCTTTCCGAGGATGCTGTAAATGTTCTGTATCCGGGTGACCTGAAGGGAAGCGTAAGTTCGCTGGAAACATATGCGGGCTGCCCTTACAGATATTTTCTTACGTTCGGCCTGAAGATAGCTCAGGGCGATACGTATGAGATACAGTCCTTTGACAGAGGATCTCTGGTTCACGATATCATCAGGAGATTTACCGAAAGACTTGCCGGGGACGGACTGGACTGGAAGAATTTTGACGATGATTATGCATCGCGTATAATCCCCGAACTGTCCGCGGAAGCCGCTTCCGCTTACGGAAGTTCCCTGTATTACGACAATAAAAGGAATGAATATAACATTCTCAGGCTCTCAAGGCTTGTGATCAATTCCGCATGCTTTTTGAGAGACCAGCTTTCCGCCGGAGGATTTGAGCTTGCGGGAAGTGAGAAGCCCTTTGCCATGGATCTTCCTCTTAAGGGAGGCAGGACGCTCCATATGACCGGAGTCGTGGACAGGATCGATCTGGCCGAAGGTGAAGCGGGAAAGTATATCCAGATAATGGATTTCAAATCGGGCGGACGCGATATCGACATCGCAAAGCTCATGGACGGAAGGCAGATACAGCTTCCTCTCTACATGTACAGTGAGAAGGAGCGGATGAAGGGTATCCCTGCTTCGCTTTTATATTTCCAGATACAGGATCCGATGTATGATCTTGAAGATATCGGAAATATCGACAAGGTATCCGATGAACTCAGGAAGAAAATGCGTCCCAAGGGAGAGATGCTGGAGGATGAGGAAGCTCTTTCGCTTCTCGACGGATCTCTTAAGGGACTTGCGCCGCAGTCCGCATCGGATTATTTCTTCGTAAGTGTCAAGAAGGACGGTGGTTTCACCGCTTCGAGCAGGGTGCTCAGCAAGACTGCAATGGATATGATGCTGAATGAAGCGGTGAGCGTGGCTGAATCCGAAGGTGAAGAGATATTAAACGGAAGGATCTCCGTAGCGCCTTACAACGGAGCATGCAAGTACTGTCCGTACAGCGGTGCATGCGGAATGGACAGGAAAGTACCCGGATATAAGTACCGGAGCGACTCCAAGATCAAGAGGGCCGATGCGGTGGCTGCACTGTGCGCAAAAGCCGATCCGGGAAAAGCCGATTCCGGGAAATCAGATTCCGTAAAAGATGACAGAAAAACAGAGGAAGGAGGCGAGGATAATGGCGTTTAAACCTACCGAAGAACAGGCCCGCATCATAGGCGCCAGAAATACCAGCCTTCTTGTAAGTGCCGCAGCCGGAAGCGGAAAAACAGCCGTGCTTGTCGAGAGGATTGTTTCTCTTGTCTGCGATAAGGACGATCCCGTGGACATCGACCGCATCCTCGTCGTTACCTTTACCCAGGCCGCCGCTGCCGAAATGAAGGAAAGGGTGCTGAAGAGGATCGGAGAGATACTGGAAGACGATCCCGAAAACGAGCATCTTCTTAAGCAGCAGACTCTGGTGCACAGGGCACTCATCACAACCATAGATTCATTCTGCCTCGATGTCATAAGGAATCATTTCCAGGACATAGGCATCGAGCCTGACTTCAGGGTCATTGACGACGGAGAGGCGCAGCTGATCCGTGCCGACGTGCTGGGCAGGGTTCTTGAAAGAGCATATGAAGAAAAGGATCCCACATTCATTAAATGTGTCGAGGCATTCTGTCCGGGCAATGATGACAAAGCCCTTGAAGAGATCATAATGGGACTTTACAGAACTTCGGAAAGCTTCCCCTGGCCGGAGGAATATATTCTTGCAAGAAAGTACGATCACGATATAAGTGTTCCCGAGGATCTTAACGCAACACCGATTGAAGCTGCAGTCATGGAGTCTTCATACGGCTTCATAATGTATGCTCTCTGGTACATCGAATCGGCACTCAGATTATGTGACATCAGTCCCATAATGGATAATTATGCCGAGACATTTGCACTGGACAGGGATTTCTTCGAAGCGCTCGAAACCTGCGTTTCACTCGGAACACTGACCGACATGTACAATCTTATGAGTGATCTTAAGAGTAAGAAGACCACTCTCAAAAGGCTCAGAAAACCCGTAAACGATGAAGAGACACGTGTAAAGGATGAACTTTCCGAAGCGGCCAAGACATATCGCGACGAAGCTTGGAAGCAGATAGAAAAGCTTTATAAATCTTATTATTCGTTCCCTATCGAGGAACAGGTACGCATCATAAGGGGATGCAGCGAACCGGTCGGTGCCCTTATCGATCTTGTCATAGAGTTCAGAAGACAGTATGCGGCCGAAAAGAAAAAGAGACATTCCGTAGACTTTTCTGATCTGTCTCATTTTGCCCTGGATATTCTGACAACTCACACCGTGAAAAACGGTGTCACGGATATCGAACCCACCGATGCAGCAACCGAATACAGGAACAGGTTCGCACAGGTGATGGTCGATGAGTATCAGGATTCCAATGTTGTCCAGGAATTTATTCTGACAGCAGTGTCAGCTGAAAATATCGGAAGGTATGACAGATTTACCGTAGGCGATGTAAAGCAGAGCATATACAGCTTCAGACAGGCCATGCCCGAACTCTTCTTACAGAAGCAGTACGAATACGATCTAATTCCTCCGAAGATGGAGATCGATCTTACGGGAAATTTCAGAAGCCGTAAGGAGGTGCTCGATTCGGTCAATCGCATTTTCGAAAGGATCATGCATCCGGAGAACGGAAGGATCGAATATGACGAAAATGCACAGCTTCAGGCAAAGGCCGTATTTCCGGAATCCGAAGGCTGCAAGACCGAACTGATCATTTACGACAATAAGATGATCGAAAAGTCCGCGGATGTCATGGCGGACAGCTTTAACGATGCTGACGGCGAAGGAAGCGAATATGCCGCATCGGCAGATGATCTTATGGATGATGCGTCCGATAAAAGTGAGCTTGAAGCAAGGATCATCGGAACCAGGATCAGGGAACTGATGAACGGCATGAAGCTGTCCGACGGAAACAGAGAAGATCCCGGACTCAGGGATATCTCATACAGGGATATCGTGATCCTCTGCAGAAGCGTAAGTTCGGTCACGGAAACATACCGCAGGGTTTTTGCCGATATGGGAATTCCTCTTTATGCGGAAGGAAAGAACGGATATTTCAAGACTGCGGAAGTAAGTCTTCTCCTTCAGTATCTCCGAGTGCTCAGCAATCCTTTGGATGATGTTCCTCTCTACGCGGTGATGCATTCGGTATTCGGAGGCTTTGACGAAAACGAGATAGCGCTGATAAGAGCCGGACGAAAGGACTGCTCTTTATATGAGGCGCTGAAGAAAGCAGCCGGAAGAAGCGGGGAAGCGGATACGGGAAATGAGATCTCTTCGCTGCTTAAGGAAAAGCTTTCGGAATTCCTTGACCGTCTGGATATGTACCGGGATATGAGCACTTACCTTACCGTAAGACAGCTCCTTGACCGGGTCACTGCGGACCACCATTATATCGAGATCTGCAGTGCACTCCCCGGCGGACAGTCAAGGACCGGAAATGTGCGGATGCTTCTTGTAATGGCATCGAATTATGAAAGATCCAGTTATCTCGGTCTTAATGACTTCATCAGATATATAGACAACATGGAAAAGTTCGAGGTCGACTCGGGTGAGGTCGGTTCCGCATCGGAAAGTGCCGATGTCGTAAGACTCATGACCATCCATAAATCGAAGGGCTTGGAATTTCCCGTGGTTTTCCTTGCGGGAATGGGAAGAAGCTTTAACTTTAAGGATGTGTATAAACCGCTTCTCGCCGATAACATGCTCGGACTTGCCTGCAGATATGCGGACACCGAAAAGCGTTTGAGAATGAGAACGCTCCGTTACAGTGCCGTATCGGACAAGAAGAGAAGAGATCTCATTGCGGAAGAGATGAGGCTTCTCTATGTTGCCATGACCAGACCCAAGGAAAAGCTGATCATGGTCGGCGGCATCAAGGATGCGGAAGACACGCTTGAGGAGTGCTTCGATTTCCCCATGCAGAGACTTCCCTTCGGTAATTTCCAGAGCTCGGAAAAGTATCTTGATCTGATACTTCCTGTCATCGGCTGTGAGGAAGTAAAGAATGTCATCGATATCAAAACGGTGAGCGTCGAAAACATAATGGCTGCGGGAAGGAAGGAGGAAGAAAGCCAGGCAGCAGGCGTATCGGAATTTGCGCTTGCTTCGGGCGGAGACCTTTCAAATGCGGATAAGGATGTCCTTGATGCGCTCGCTGAGAAATTCTCATATGAATATCCTTATAAATATCTTGAGAATCTCTATACCAAGACAACGGTATCCGAACTCAAGATGGCCGCTATGGCGGAAAAGGATGAAGGTGCTTACGATCTCATGGAGCACGGTGAGGATGAGACTGCGGTCCCCGTTTTCGCGGGAGGCGGCAGCAATTCCTTATATGACGATCCGGAAGAGGATACTGCGGACAGGAGATCATCTTCCGGAAACAAACCGGTAATTTCGGGAACCGAACGCGGTAATGCATACCACAGATGCATGCAGCTTCTTTCCTGGGACAGGATACTCGGACCCGTTATCGGCACCGTTCCTTCATCGTTTGATGAATACATTAATGCGATAAACGGTAATGAAGCACGGGCGAAGGAATCATTTGAAAAGTTCTGGGCGGAAGAACTTTCCGCGGGGCATATCTCCGAAAAGACCCATGCCGCGGTTGCCGCTTTTAAGATACTTACTTTCCTGAGGTCTGAGCTTTCATACAGAATGTGGAGAGCCGAAGGCTCCGGCCTTCTGAAAAGAGAGCAGCCTTTCGTGTACGGTATCGATGCCGCTAGACTTCTCGATCCGGAACATAAAAACGCAGGCTCGGAAGCACTTGACGGTGAGCTGCTTATGATCCAGGGTATCATCGATGCGTACTTTGAGGAAGACGGCAGGATCGTTCTGCTGGATTACAAGACCGATTCGGTTTCATCGATGGATGAGCTATGGAAGAGATACGAAACCCAGATGGATTATTACAGGGAAGCGCTCGAAAGCCTCACACACCTTCCCGTGTCCGAAAGAAGGCTTTATTCCTTTAAACTCGGGCAGGATAAAGATTACGGGATCTGAGACCGGCCCGGTTCTTGCTTTAATTGATAAGAACCGGGCTTTATGTTATATATTATTGAGTAATGCGCGCAAATGAGGGGAAAAAGGAAAGAACGATATTAAGAAGGCTCCTGACATATGTCGGGCGCTTTTTTGTGTGGATTTTTGTCACAGTCCTGATCCTTATCGGCGGACTGTATGAGATGCTGTATTTCGTGAACAAAGGTCCCTCGGCCCATGTCAGGGATCTGTTTGTTTCATCGGTGATGGAATCGAGCGCGGGCGGAATACTTGCCCGGATGTATCTCAGCGATGAAGAGATCGCAAGGATCAGGGAAAGAAACCGTACGGTTGAAAGTGATGAGATAACCGATGCATCAATGGTGACCGTAGCTGCGGCACCCGGCGGCGAAACGGCTGTGCAGGGCGGAAGCGAAACGGCCTTGGAAGAAGCCGGGAATGAATGGGGATTTGTATATGACGATCCGGACGGTGACGGGATTGAGATCCACGAGGTCCACGGTGAGACTTATTCGGGAATGATCATGATAGTATACGATCCTTCGAGGGTGGTCGTATCAGCCATACCGCAGTTCAGCCATGGCTACAGAGGCTGGACTCTTCAGCAGCACGTGGAAAATAACGGAGCCGTTGCCGGAATCAACGGCGGTAAATACGAGGATGAGAGCGGACTCGGAAGCGGAGCGTGGCCCGAGGGAATAGTCATATCGAGAGGCGAGCTCAGGTGCGGAAGTCCCGGTGCTACATACGGTGTTTACGGATTTAACGAAGATAACATCCTGATCTGCGGAAAGATGAGTGCGGCGTACGCACAGTCCATCGGCATCCGCGATGCCGTTACATTCGGTCCCGCACTTATCGTGAACGGAAAATCCGCACAGTGCTCCGGAGTTGGCGGAGGACTTAATCCGCGTACCGCAATAGGACAGCGCCCCGACGGTGCGGTTCTTTTGCTTGTCATTGAAGGAAGAAAGACTTCATCACTCGGCGCATCAATGGCCGATCTTATAGATGTAATGCTTGAATACGGAGCGGTCAATGCCGCCAATCTCGACGGAGGAATGTCATCATCGATGTTCTATAACGGCGAAAAGATAGTGGACAACTGCACCGTACGCGATACGAGAAGCATCCCTACCGCATTTATCGTACTTCCCGCGGATCATGACGAATGACTGAGAATGAAAACGGCAATAATAAAATGAAGGAAAGAACCACGGGAATAGAATTCAACTATTTCCGGATCTTTATGCTGCTCTGGATCCTTGTTCTCCTTCTTGCGATATGGGATTTCAACAGGCAGTTTTTTTCTTTCCTGGAAAATACCGAAGCAAAGTACAGGGCGTCCCTTCCCGAATCGGTCACTGAAGAGCTTTCCGATATATTCCGTAAATGCGATGTTGATTCCGTATGTGCACTGATGACCAAAAAGTGCTCACTGAATTCATATGAGACTGAAGAAGATCTCAGAGAATATCTGAGGACCCTTATTTCGAACGGACGTATAAGCATGGTTTCCGTTGACGAAGAAACAAGTGACGAACATCAGGTTTATTACATCGAATCGGGCGATCTGAGAATTGCCAGGGCCGAATACACAAAGAGACCGGAACGTGGGAGGAGGGATATTCCCGTATGGGATCTCGTTTCGCTTGAAGTGTATGCGGAGCCTTCGATATCGGTGAGCATAACCGCTCCCGAGAATGTCAGGCTGTTCGCTAACGGTAAAGAACTGAACGGGAATACGGTACGATCGCAGCAGGATCCTCCTTCCGCACAGAGATTCTATGAAGGATTCACAACACTTCCGGTAATGACCGATATGAAGATCGGAGGATTTTATCTGATACCGGAGATCACCGCTGAAAACGAAGACGGAACTCCGGTTCCCGTCATTGCCGATCCGGAAAACGGAACGTACAGCGTTGGATATCCGGAAGATTGCGAAGGCAGGGAAGAGATGGAAAGCATTGCATGCGAAGCGGTATCCGCATATGCCGAATTCATCTCCGGGGATCTTTCGGAAGCGGCACTCAGACGGTATTTTACGAAGGATAATATCTATCTGTATTATATGCAGCACGCCGAACTCAAATGGTTCACACGCCATCTGAAGTCCGAGATCCATTCTGCGGAGGTGCAGAATTTTATAGCATACAATGAAGATGCATTCTATTGTGAAGTACTGGTCGAACAGTATCTTACGATGGCGTGGGGATCCAGGGAGCCCGAGGTCATCATGACGGATGGAAAGTTCTATTTCGTAAGACAGGATGGCGAATGGAAAGTAGCCGCGATCGAATTCTGATCCGGACCGTAAACGAAAGGAAAAAGCTATGGTCATTTGTCCGAATTGCGGTGCAAAAAATGAAGATGGTGAGATTCTCTGCGGTGAATGCGGTGCCAAGCTTAAAGGACCGGCGAGGCAGGTAAGCCCCATTATTCAGGCAGAGCCCGTTAAGCCGGAACAGCCGGTAGTTCCGGCAGAACCCGTCAAGCCGGCACAGCCCGAAATTCAGGCAGAGCCTGTTAAGCAAGAGCAGCCTGTTGTTCAGACAGAATCTGTGAAGTATTCTGAAGCTTCCGCCGCGAAATATGGGATTGATGAGCCGGAGAATGCAAAGAGGCGCATGCTTCCCGGAACCCGCATTGCACTTTTGCTGATCGGGGTGGTGATACTTATCAAAGTTGCAGGTATCGTTCCAAGGGTGACCTTCGGGCGCACGAACATACCGACAGGCATCACGCTGAAGGATTATTCCGGACTGGTAGAAATATATAACAAAGACGGAACCGAAGTGGAGGTTGGATACGGTGCGGAGATCAGAGACGGCGGAGGAGTAAAGACCGATAAATACGGAGGTGCGACGTTTTCGCTGGGTGAAGACAGGACGCTCAGAATTCTCTCAAACAGTGCGTTCGATGCATATAAGTCAGAGGATGATGAGCTGGAAGATCTGAAGGTTAATCTGAAGCATTGTGCCATGTTCTTTGATATAGACGATCCTTACAACGGGAACGAAACCATGGAACTGGAAGCGGGCGCTCTGACCGTTAGCGTAAGCGAAGCGGCGGGATATGTTTTTTATGACGGCAAAGAGAATGCCATTATCTGGGTTATGGACGGAGAGGTCACTATCCGGCTTACCGATCCGAACTCCGGAGAAAGCTTTAAGGAAATCCTGACTCCGGGCGACCGCACATCGTGTACCTTCGGTGAAGACGGAGTGAGCCTGACGACCGAAAGACCGTCTGCGGACGAACTTCCTACCGCAATGGTCAGGGAAATTGCAAGCAGACCTTATCTGCTCGACAGCGTTTCACCGGATTCCGGATGGGACAGGGATCATCTCATCGAACTGGCGGAGAAATACAGGGTCGAAGAAAATCAGCTTAACTATGTATATATTCCCCGGCTGTTTACGGAAGATGCAGGCACCGAAGGTGACTGATATCAGCGAAAAACCCGCATTTTGCGGGTTTTTCCTATTTTTCGCAAAATATGGTCTGCCGAGAACAACTTTTGAGTTTATTGTTTGAACCTTATGTGATAAAATCGTTTTCGTAGGTCCCCTTTTGAAGGGGTAAAATGTATCAGGAGGTACAATATGATTAATATTCCCAAGGTTAAAGTAGGAATTGTGGCTGTAAGCCGCGACTGCTTCCCCGAGTCTCTTGCAGTTAACCGCCGCAAGGCTCTCGTAGAGGCTTATACCAAGAAATATGATGCAGCTGACATCTATGAGTGTCCCATCTGCATCGTTGAGAGTGAGATCGATATGGTCAATGCCCTTGAGGACATCAAGAAGGCAGGATGCGAAGCTCTCTGCGTATATCTCGGAAACTTCGGTCCCGAGATCTCCGAGACCCTTCTCGCTAAGCACTTCGAAGGCCCCAAGATGTTCTGCGCAGCTGCTGAGGAGAGCCAGGCTGATCTTCAGGACGGCAGAGGAGATGCTTACTGCGGAATGCTCAATGCAAGCTACAATCTCCATCTCAGAAGCGTAAAGGCTTATATTCCCGAGTATCCTGTCGGCGACGCTGAGGACTGCGCTGACATGATCCACGATTTCCTTCCCATTGCAAATGCAATCTATGGTCTCAATAACCTCAAGATCATAACCTTCGGTCCCAGACCTCACAACTTCCTTGCTTGTAACGCTCCCATCCAGCAGCTTTACAACATGGGCGTAGAGATCCAGGAGAATTCCGAGCTCGATCTTTTCGAGTCCTTCAACAAGCATGAAGGCGATGCAAGAATCCCCGAGAAGGTTAAGGAAATGGAAGAGGAACTCGGTGCAGGAAACAAGAAGCCCGAGATCCTTGCAAAGCTTGCTCAGTATGAGCTTACTCTCCTTGACTGGGTTGAGGCTAACAGAGGCTACAGAAAGTATGTTGCCATCGCAGGAAAGTGCTGGCCTGCATTCCAGACCATGTTCAAGTTCGTTCCCTGCTATGTAAACAGCCGTCTCACCGGAATGGGAATCCCCGTTTCCTGTGAGGTTGATATCTACGGATGTCTCTCCGAGTTCCTCGGACAGATCGTTTCAAATGATATCGTTACTCTTCTTGACATCAACAACTCCGTGCCCAAGGATATGTACAATGAGTCCATCAAGGGCAAGTTCAATTACGACCTTACCGATACCTTCATGGGCTTCCACTGCGGAAATACCTGCACCAAGAAGCTTTGCAGCAACTATGAGATGAAGTATCAGAAGATCATGGCAAGAGCACTTCCCGTAGAGGTTACCAACGGAACCCTCGAGGGCGACATCGCTCCCGGCGACATCACCTTCTTCAGACTTCAGTCCACCTCCGACAACAAGCTTAAGGCTTATGTTGCAGAGGGTGAGGTTCTTCCCGTTGCTACCCAGTCCTTCGGCGGAATCGGTGTATTCGCTATCCCCGAGATGGGACGTTTCTACCGCCACGTGCTGATCGAGAACAACTTCCCTCATCACGGCGCTGTTACATTCGCACACAACGGAAAGGCTCTCTACGAGATCTTCAAGTATCTCGGAGTTGATGCTCTCGGATATAACCAGCCTAAGTCACTTCCTTATCCTACCGAGAATCCTTTCAAGTAATCTGAAAGTGCAATGAGATCCTGAACCTGCCCGCGTTACTGCGGGCAGGTTTTTTATTGTGTGAATGCGCCATAAAATGATAAAATATATAAGATGTGTTTCTTATGGAGAGGTAAATGTCTGAAGCAAGCGTAAAACCTGTTTCTATGAAATGTAAGATCTGCGGAGGTGACCTGGCAAACGATTACCTGCTGGGTGCCTGCGTATGCGAAAACTGCGGGAACAGATGGTCCCTTGCAGATATCATTCCCAATTACAAAGATTATTCCCGGATCATCGAAAAGATAAATAAAGCAAAGGAAATGCTCGCTGACGGTGCGGATACCGCACAGGCAGGACAGGCACTCATTCTTTACAAGAGTGCGGAAGCAGATTGCCTGAGATTTTCGGACAGCATAGCATCCGACCTTCTGAAGCTGTGCAACGCGGGACAGGAAGAAGCTAAGAAAGCCAAGACCTATGCCTCGGGAAAATCCTATCTCGAAAAAGAAAACTATATCAGGGCTCTTTCCGAATTTAACAAACTGAAGGGCTACAAGGATACGGACATACTCATCCCTCAGTGCGAGGAAGGTGTTAAGATACAGCGCAAGAAGAGAATTCCCTATGCTGTGATCGTGGGTATGATAATCCCTGCTATCCTCGGTTTCTTTTTGCATGAGAAGGCCGGACTGAACATTCCCCTTTGTCTTCTGGTGTTTGCGGCAGGTGCGGCACTTCTTTCGTTCGCCATATATCTCGAAGGCGTGCTTTCGATCATAATTGAGATTCTGTCCTTCCTTTTATCTGTTCCGTTACTTTTGTATATGATACTGGCTTATGGTTTTCATATGGCGCCGGGAGCCGCAGTCAAGCTGGCCATCGGTATTCCCGTCGCAGTAGTTGCTGTCATTGCCGTTCTGGCGGAAAGGAAACAATGATATGGAATTGATCAGTGTACTGAAATATGAAGGCAGTAATGAGGTATTCGTACACAAGCATCCGAAAGAGGATTTCAATTTCGGAACACAGCTGATCGTGCACGAGTCACAGGAAGCTCTCTTTTTCAAGGACGGAAGAGCGCTGGATCTGTTCACGGCAGGCAGACATACTCTTCAGACCTATAACCTTCCCCTCGTTAAGGATCTCATTGCCAAGGGCACGGGCGGAGAGAATATCTTCCATGCCGAGGTTTATTTCATCAACATGGCCGTCCAGATGGGCATCAAGTGGGGAACCGACAGCAAGGTCCGTCTCTTCGATCCCGCATCGGGACTTCATATCGAGATAGGTGCCAGCGGAAGCTTCAACCTTCAGGTCATCGATTCACGCAAGCTCATCGTAAAGATGGTCGGAACTACCGAGGGGCTTCTTCAGAGTGAGATAGTTAGCGGCGCCGATGAAGGCGGTCTTTCATACGGAACAGGAAAGTTCAAGGCCCTTGTTTCCAATAAGGTCAAGTCCGACATCGCAAGATTCATCAAGGATCAGAACATCAATATCCTTGAGATAGATTCTTATCTCGGCGGATTGTCCGAGGCACTCCGTATCGACATCAACGAGACGCTGACCGAATACGGACTCTATATGCCCGAGTTCTATGTAACGAGCATAACCACTCCCGATGACGATCCCAACTTCATAAAGCTCAGACAGCAGTTCGCCGACAAGACCCTCAAGGTACGCGATGAGGAAGTAAGGAAAGCCGAAGCCGAGGCTGCAAGGGACAGAAAGCTTGTCGAAGCAAGTACCGAAGCCCAGATGAAGATGGTAAATGCCCAGGGAGAAGCAGAAGCGCTCAGGATCAAGGCGCAGGCCGAAGCGGATGCATACAAGATGCAGGCAGAGGCTGAAGCTGTTGAGATGAAGATGAAGGGCTATACCTACCAGCAGGAGACTGCAAGGGAGGTCGGATTAGAGGCCATGAAGAACGGCATTACCGGTGGCGGAAGCGGAAACGGCGGCGGAAGTGCGATCGGAGATGTTGCCGGACTCGGAGTTACTCTGGGAGCCATGGGCGGCGTCATCAACATGACAAAGGATGTCCTTAATCCCATCATGGGAACATCAGCCCAGGTAGGTCAGGGATTCGGAAATGTGGTTTCCGGCGGATCACCCGTCGTGGCTGCATGGAACTGCCCCAATTGCGGTAAATCGGGCATCACATCCAAGTTCTGCCCCGACTGCGGAACCCCCGGTGCAAACTGATAAGAATATATAAACACAGTTTGATAAGTACCCCTTTTTCCGGACAACCGGAGAAAGGGGTTTTTTATACCGTAAAGAAATGCACCATGAAACTCGATTGTTCGCCCGTTTAAACAGAAAGATAGTAAAAATTCTTGCGATTAAGTAAAACGTTAAGTAAAATGTCCTTGGGGGGAACGTTTTCATAAGAAAACGTTCTATTTATTCTAAGAGGACACAAATGAATAATCCCGGATATGTCAGCCTTATGGTAGTGTTCAGAATGCTCGGTGTTAAGGCTGACAGTAAGAAGCTTGAGACATCTTTTGCGGGTACGAAAGATGTTGATGCTACCATTATCAGATCTGCGAAAGAAGCAGGTCTTAAAGTAAAATTCTCTGTTTTCAAAGAAAATCTTTTCTCCAAACTCACAGTTCCCGTCATCGCAAAGTGCAAGGATGACGGATTTATTCTCATTCTAAATAATCAGGCTGATAAATGGATGATACTTGATCCGGATAAAGGAAATCCGATAGCGTAAAATTTTTTACACAAGAAATTTTACGCTATCTTTTTGAAAGGATAATAAAATGCGACTAAGACATATTTTAAAAACTTGCTTTATTCTATGTGTATTGTTAACAATTTTTCCATTGACATCCTGCCACACAAAAGAAGGACTCGAAAAACAAATCACACAAGCTTTAGAGAATAAATATGGCACGGAATTCTCTTGTGAATCTTTGAGCATTAATGGTGGTGGAGCTACATTTGTGTGTTATCCATCGGATGATCCTTCTCTTCTGTTTGATGGTCTTGCGAATTCCAAAACAGGAGAAATAGGTTACGATCATTTTATCGGGGCATTATTCGCTAAAGAGGACACAGAGATGATGACAGAGATTCTGTCGGAAAAACTTGGAGATGTGTATATATATGAAACTCCGAAACATTATGGTGGATCTTTTGATGAAGCAATAATCAGAAGAGGAGATTATGCACTTAATGATCTGAAGGGCGGTATATTAAGCCCTAACCTATTTTTCTATATATTCATTGATACATCAAGTGAATTATTTATTGATGATCCTGGTAGAGATTACGATGTGTTAAATGATGTAGTTAATAAGTTGGTCGAACATTATAAAAATGTATATGAACATGATATTTGTGTAGAAATGCATATCTATTATGTAGATGATGAAGATCTAGCTTTTGCAAAAGAGTATTTCCAAACGCATGTTACAGTTTATTTTGATTTTAATACTCAAATAGGTCATAAAAAAATGATTGCATTGCAGATGGGGCCTGAAGATAATGGTGAATATTTTGAATCGTTGAGATTGACTAGAGATGAATACATTGAAGAAAGAGAAATGATGGGTCAAGTATGAGATCAGCATTTACTGATAAGACGTTGCAGATTGCTTCACAATTGGCATATTTTAATTATCCTGAAATAGCTAACAATGAAGCAGAAACAATGGCAGGGCGGCTTCGTGATATTTTTAAAAGAATATAGATTACAAATACTTGTATACGGGAAGCGTTGATATCATTGTCGGCACAAGAACAGTGATGGAATAGTTCTTGGAACCGTTCAAAAAGGGATTAAAGAATAGTATGAGAGAAAATCTAATTGTATAAGGAGAATGGACGAAGCTATGAATCATAGTCATAAAATTTGTGCTTTTAGATACTTTTTTCTTGTGATATTAATTTTCGCAATATCTATAGGCTTATCGGGATGCGGATATCCAAGAATGGTGATGAAACAAGTTGTGAAATCAGATCTCACTCAACGATATGGCGAAGAATTTGTTATAGATACAATATACCGTGAGGGAGCGGCATATCATGTGATATGCCACTTAAAAGACGATCCGACTGTGATATTTGAATGCCTATATGGAGATTATGGAGAATTAGGCTATGACAAATATCTAGGAGCACTGGTTTCCAGAGAGGATTCCTTATTTTTGTCGGAACAAATCAGCAGTGAATTAGGGGATATATATATTTCAGGGATTCCATCTTTCTCGATATATGATTCTGAGACGGACTTGTCTATATGTGAACTGTATAAAGAAGGCGGGGAATGGAGTGAAAAAATATATGAAGAAAAAGACGTAGAATTATTGATTTTTTATGTATTAATAAATGAATCGACGGAGTCATTTATTGATAATCCATACGATGAGTATGAATGTTTCAAACGTGCTGTTGACGAATTGGTAAAAAAATATATTGACAAGAATAATCAAAGCATACGAGTAAGCTTTTTTGTATATTTTTTAAATGATGTGGATTTTGATTATTCCATTGACTATTTGCAATCACATATTCGCTTGGATTCATATTATTCTCAAAGGATAAATGAAGCAAATAATTATATAGTGATGGAAATGGGAACTCAAACAGCAAATGCAACTCAAGATTTATGGTTGACTCGTGAACAATACATTGAATTAAGAAAGGAAATTAAGTAATGAGGGATGCATCTTTTACGGATAAGGAATTGCAAATTGTAGCACAGTTAGTTTTTTTTACATTTACAGAAAGAATGTATGACATATCACTTGGAGATCTTATGACTAAACCAGATGTTGTTCATCAGACATCTCCTAGGACGGCTGTATATGAATTGATAGGAATGAATATGTATTTAATGCATATGTAGCGGATGAGGATGTAACGGGAATGAAGGTTGGTGACATCGTTCAACTTAAACTCCCTGCATATGATGACACTGAATTCGAATATATAAACGGAACCGTCACAAGTATAAACGATATACCGCTTAATATTTCCGAAAGAGATGTTGTGTACATGGTCAAGATCACACCGGAGGCAATCCCTAAAGGCATAAAACCCGGAATGGATGGAAGCGTTGATATCATTGTCGGCACGAGGACAATAATGGATTTTTTCATTGAGCCGTTCCAAAATAGTTTGAATACTTGTTTAAAGGAAGAGTGAAATAACTACAATGAAAAAAATAATAAAAAAAGTTATGCTGTGCGTTTTTGTTGTGATAATTCTTTTGGTTTTAGTGAATCATACAAAGATTGCAGATACAATTTTACAATCTCGGATTACACATGATTTGAATTCAAGATATCATACCAAATTCACGTGTGATTACCTGTCTGTATATGGCGGTGGAGCTGATTTTGTATGCCATCCAAATAATAATCCTAAGCTACTGTTTGATGGTTTTGCAGATTCGGAAACAGGAGCTGTTATTTATGATACATATCCAGGGTCGATTATAACATCAGAGGACACTAATTTTTTAAATGAAATATTGTCAAAAACGGATTTAGATGCTTTTGCATTTGGTGTTCCAATGCATAGAGGCGATTTTATTGTTGAAGAGATGATATCACATGACGAATATACATTAGATGATTTGCATTATAAAGTCTATTCTCCAGAATTGCTTTTTTATGTATTTATTTATTCCTCTGATGTTTCTTATGTGATTGATCCTGGAAAGGAATACGAATTGTTGTGTCAATCAGCTGATGAACTGACTGGTATGTACAAAAATATATATAATCAGGAAGTAAGCGTGACGATGCATATTTATTTTGTGAATTACGAAAAACTAGATTATGTGAAAGAATATTTTAGCACTCACTTATATCCAGATATGGAATTTATAAGTATATTAAAACCGCGTGGTATTATATATCTTCAACTAGGATCTGAGCAAGGGAATTATAGTGAAACAATGAGATTGACTAAAGAAGAATACATAAATAAAAGAGAAAGGATGAATTGAATATGACACTGTTTTTACAGATAAAGAAATGCAGATTGCTGTACAGCTAGGCTATTTTACGTTCACAGAAGAATGGAATATTTCTTGGAGCCGTTCCTGGAGAACATTAATGATATATTTTCATAAAGTTTTAAATTTAGCGAGAAATAGATACAGAACTAATGAAAAGGAGAAATGATGAAAAGAATTATTTTCATTCATAGGAGTAATTTATTCCTCTGCTTGTTTATTATTTCCTGTTTGTGTTGTATCTCGGCGTGCTCGATTGATTTCGGTTCTTCACAAGAGGAGAAAATGAAAAATGTAATCCTAAATGATTTGGAAAATAGATACGGAGAAGAATTTGAAATTGAATCAATATATCGAGATGGAGATGGCTATAAAGCAATGTGCTATCCAGCTAATGATAAGGAATTGAAGTTTTCGTGCTTATATGGAAAAGATGGTTCCCTGGGATACGATTTTTATGTAGGAGCACTATTGGCAAGGGAGGAGACAGACTGTTTTCGAAGTAGTATTGGTGATAAATTAGGAGAGATATATGTGAAAGGAACTTATGTATTAGCCATTTCAGAAGGAGTTCCAAATAGAACGAATAGTAATTTATCAATATGTGATTTGATAAAAAAAGGTGATTACTCTATTCGGGATATATATGATATCTATCCTATTAATAGTATTGGTTTTCGTGTGTTTATTGATAAATCAAGCGAAGTCTATTCAGATGATGCGGAAAGTGAATATGATGTTTTTGCTGAGGCTGTAAATGAACTTGTGACAAAATATAGGGATGATTATGGATTAAATATTTTTGTTTCATTGGAAATATATTTCCTAAACGAAGAAGATTACAAAGTGGTAGTTGAATATTTCAAAACCGGAAAATATGAGGATTCATATAAATCAGTAATTAATTGTACAAAATGTCTGATTATGGAAATGGGAACACCAACAGAATCTGTTACGGAGAAATTATGGTTGACGAAGACGGATTACGTTGCAAAAAAGGAGGCATTTAATGAATAATTGAATCGATAAGAAAGGGCTTCACGATGTGGGTAATATCATCGCGAAGCCCTTTTTTTCTACAGTATATTTATACTCTGTACTTTCCTACCATGCTTCCGAGATCGTCTGAGTGGCTCTTTATCGCATCTGCCTTCGCCGAAACATTATCTATTATTCCGGAGATCTCATTGCATGCATTTGCGGTAACCTCTGCGGAGTTTGCATTCTCGGCGGATATGGATGAAAGCGATTCGATGGTACCGTTCAGCATATCGCAGGCATCGCTTATTCCGTCCACGTTGTTCCTTATTATGTCGAAGTTTTCCTTTGTACGGTCGATGTTATCGAACAGGGTCGACAGGGATTCCTTGGAGCTTGTGCTGGTTTCTTCCTGTTTTGCCATTGCGTCATTAAGCTGTGTGACGAGCTTTATGGTCTTGTCGGTCTGGGTCTTTAGCTGATCCATTATGCTCTTGATCGATGCGGATGATTCGTTGGACTGTTCCGCAAGCTTACCGATCTCGTCGGCAACGACCGCAAATCCTCTTCCCGCTTCACCCGCTCTTGCAGCTTCGATCGAAGCGTTGAGTGAGAGGAGATTGGTCTGGTTTGCAATCGCGTTGATAGCATCCGCGGCACTGGTTACTTCCTCAACGCAGTTGCCTACGCCGCTCATTTCCTTTGTAACCTGTTCCAGCTCTTCCATGGATTCCTTGATGGAAGCGATGAGCTCGTCAAAGGTTCCCGAAACGAGGTTGGAATACCTGGTCATGTTCTCGGTGCATTCCTCAGCGGTGTTTACGGTCTGTGTCATTTCCGAAAGCTTGCCCACTATCGTGCGGACATTGTCGGAAGCCGTATTTACATCCTCTTCCTGCCGGAGTGCGCCCGAGGATACTCCCGAGATCGCATCGGAGAGGCTGTTCATCGTATCGGTTGCACGGTCTGCGATCTGAGCAAGTTCTCCCGAGGAGGTTATCGAATCCGATACATTATTCTTGACTCCGGATACGATATCCCTTATCTGGTCGATGAAGGTATTCATATTGCCTGAAATGACTTCGAATTCGTCTCCCGAGGAGATCTCGATCTTCTTGGTAAGGTCGCCGGATCCGTCGGCTATATCACTGAGCTTGTCGTTAAGCATGACGAAGCGCTTCTTGATCCTTGAAGTCAGGAGCAGTATCGCAAGGATACTCAGAACAAGCAGAATCACGCTTAAGATAACGACCATACGGATATGATCGGTAACCTGGGAATTGTACCAGTCGGCGCTGAAGTCCACACCCACGACTCCCACGACCTTGCCTGAGGAGTTGCGGACAGGGCTGTATGCACTGTAATGGCTGCCCCATTCATCGGTGTATGGCTTGTCATCCACGGCTGTGGTTCCGTTTCCCGCTTCGATCAGGGCGTCAGTGGTCTCCACTTCATCTCCCCAGTCTGCAGGTTCTTCCGGATCGGCATCCACGGTAAATACAAAGCTGTCGGGTCCCGTCTGTTCCATACAGTATATGTATTCAAGATCCGTATTTTCCCTGAACAGGTCAAGGGCGTCCAGAACATCGGCATAACTTTCCGTTTCCTGATCGCCGTCTTCGAGAGCTTCAAGTTCGTCTCCGTCAACACCTGCTGCAGCGGCGTTTGCGATATCGATCATTCTCTGTTTTACCAGAGTGACCATTGTCCCTTCGGACATTATTGTGGTGACTATTCCGAGAACTGCGGTTGTGACGAGCAGGATCGCTGCGTTGATCATCAGGATCTGCATCGTAAGACTGATCTTTCGAACCTTCATAATGGTATCCTCCACTCATAGAGATAGGCTTGTAACGGCATTAAAGATCGTGACAACATAATATCAGAAAGCATAAATTAAAAAAAAGCGAATTTTTGTCATTTTTTATTGTGCAGGGGGGTAAATGATGTTAGAATATGCGGGATTTGGTCTGAAAAAACGCGGAGGTCGTAGGCTTTAGCATGTGACTAACCTTATGACCCGTACAGACTTCAGGTGCGCTGAATGGCAGAACCCGCGGGGAGGCACGGATAGAAAGTGCCAGGATCAGGTCTGGGAGGAAAGAAATGAGTAATTCTTCTACTGCCCCGGAGCCTATAATCGAGCTTCGGAATGTCACAAGGAGGTTTGACGACAACGGTTTCATCGCCGTGGACGATTTCAATCTCACGATTGAAAGAGGCGAGTTTGTCACATTCCTCGGACCCTCAGGTTGCGGCAAGACCACAACACTTCGTATGATCGCAGGCTTTGACAGGCCCACAAGCGGTCAGATCCTTCTGGGAGGAAAGGATATCTCAAAACTCCCCCCGAACAAGCGCCCCGTTAACACGGTATTCCAGCGCTATGCTCTTTTTACCCACATGAACATTTATGACAATATCGCCTTCGGTCTCAAACTCAAGAAGATGGACCGTGAGGAGATAGACCGCAAGGTTAAGCATGTTCTTGAAATGGTAGACCTCGAAGGCTTTGAGGAAAGAAGTGTCGCTACTCTTTCCGGAGGCCAGCAGCAGCGTATCGCCATAGCAAGAGCTCTTGTCAATGAGCCCGAGATCCTTCTTTTGGACGAGCCGCTCGGTGCACTCGATCTCAAGATGAGAAAAGAGATGCAGATCGAGCTTAAGTCCATGCATGACAGACTCGGCATTACTTTCATATATGTAACCCATGATCAGGAAGAAGCCCTGACCATGTCCGATAAGATCGTTGTCATGAACGGCGGCCAGATCCAGCAGATCGGAAAGCCCGAAGACATCTACAATGAGCCTACAAACGCATTTGTTGCCGACTTCATCGGAGAGAGCAACATCTTCAAGGGAATCATGACCGGCAAGATGAAGGTAAGATTCTGCGGCGGCGAATTCGAGTGCATGGATGATGTGCCCGAAGGAACCCAGATCGATGCTGTCGTCCGTCCCGAGGATGTCATCCTTACCGCACCCGAAAAGGGTACCGTTAAGGGCGTGGTCACCGGTGTCGTTTTCAAGGGTATTCATTATGAGATAACCGTCGAGAGCGGAAAGTACGAGATGGTCATCCAGTCGACCAAGACTCCCAAGGTAGGAGAAGAGGTAGGCATGTGTCTCGATCCTGACGGAATCCACATCATGATCGCTGAAGATCATACCACAAGATTCGATGCCGATATCAATGATGACTATTCGCTTGAATATAACGAAAAGCCCATTGATGCGGACATCACTTCAATAATAAAGGGATCCGTTCTTAAGGACGGTGTTCTGAAGGATTCTTCGGGTGAGACGATAAGACCCGAGAACATCAAGATCCATATCTCGATCGAGCCTGCGGATATCGAGCTTACCGATGATGCAGAGAAGGGTCTTACTTCCGGCGAGATCATCAACCTTATCTATAAGGGAGACCATTACAGCTATGTCATCCGTACTTCGAAGGGACATGACCTTATCGTTGATGACGAATATCTCTGGAACCTCGGAGATATCGTCGGTCTGATCATGCCTGCAGAGAAGATGACCTTCACACTTGCAAAATAACGGGAGATAGAAGATGAAAGGAACATTTCAGAGGAAATACCTCGGTATTCCCTATGCGCTGTATCTCCTGGTATTTGTGATCCTTCCGCTCATTGTCATTGTTTACTATGCATTCACCGATGCAAGCGGAAGACCGGGGATCGGCAATTTCATAAACTTTTTCACGGATCCGAATACCATGGGTACGCTCGTGTATTCGCTGGTCCTTGCTTTTGTTACAACCTGTGTATGCCTTCTTATCGCATACCCCGCAGCATATTTCCTTGCCGCAAGCAGGATCAGATCCAAGTCGGCGATACTCATGCTCATGGTAATGCCTATGTGGATCAACTTCACACTGCGTATCACGGCACTCAAGGAAATACTTACCGTAGTCGAAGGAAACCTCGCTTTTCATCCTTTCGTGAATTCTGTGATAGGTATGACTTACGATTTCCTTCCCTTCATGATCCTTCCCATTTATAACCAGATATCAAGGATAGATAAGAGCCTCATCGAAGCGGCCGCCGATCTCGGAGCTGATCCCAGGCAGGCTTTCCTCCGCGTGCTGCTCCCTCTTTCCATGCCCGGAGTCATCAGCGGAGTCTCAATGGTATTCCTTCCCGCGATGACCAATTACGTTGTCCTCGATATGCTCTACAACAGCACCTACATTATGGGCAGCCTTATCGGAAGCTACTTCTCGGCTTACGACTGGCACGGCGGATCGATGATATCACTGATCCTTCTCGTCATCATATGCCTGTTCACATTACTGGCAGGTAATGATGAAAACGAAGGTACTGCGAGAGGAGGTTCGGTATTATGAAGAAAAACAACAGTATCGCTCTTGCCGTTGTGCTCGTAGTCCTGCTCCTTATCTATGCACCCATCCTGATCCTTGCGTTCTACAGCTTTACAGATGCCGCATCGATCGGTGAGAGCGCGCATTTCTCGCTTCAGAACTACATAACCTTATTTACCACCGAAGAACTTGCGGAGATGATAAAAGGAACCGTCTTCCTTGCACTTGCAGTTGCGGTTCTCTCCACTATTCTCGGCACCCTTGGTGCGATGGGAGCGTTCTATTCCAAACCGGGAGCTCTCAGGGCATATCGTGTCGTGAACCAGATTCCCGTAGTCAATGCGGATGTAGTCACGGGTTTTTCAATCTGCATTCTGCTTGTTGTGGTATTCGGCATCAATAAGGATACCTTCTTCCCTCTTGTTGCCGGACAGACAGTACTCTGTGCTCCCTTCGTATTCCTTTCCGTCTATCCCAAGCTCGGACAGATGGATCCTTCCATTTACGAAGCCGCACTGGATCTCGGCGCATCACCCGCCACGGCCGTAAGAAAGGTTGTCATACCTCAGATCATGCCCGGTATCGTTTCCGGATTTGTAATGGCTGTAACACTTTCACTCGATGATTATTTCGTTGCGACCTACACAAAGCCCGCTGCATTCGACACCATTTCCACATATGTCGTAAATGCGACCAGAGGCTCCAGAACCGAGATCAAGACCGCTCTCTGGGCACTTTCCACCGTGATCTTCCTTATCGTGCTCTGCATCTGCCTCGGCATGAACAGGAAGAAATCCGCAAAGGAAAACACCAAAGTACGTAAGGACAGGAGGGTAAGCGCATGAGAAAGAAGATAGCTTCCTTAGCCCTTGCTGCTACACTTATGATCGGAACTCTGATCAGCTCGGTTTCTGCCATTCCCGTACAGGCCGCATCCGATGATGTGATCACAATAAGAGTCTGCAACTGGGAAGAGTATATCGACGAAGGCGGCTGGGGAGATGATGAACTGATCGACCTTGAGTCCGGTGACATCTTCGGCGAGAACGCACTCTATGAGGATTTCGAAGAGTGGTACTACGAGACCTACGGTCAGAGAGTACATGTGGAGTACAGCTGCTTCGGAACCAACGAAGAGCTCTACAACATGCTCACACTCGGCGATGAGTTCGATCTTGTATGTCCTTCGGAATACATGATCATGAAGCTTATGACAGAGGATAAGCTTGTTCCTTATTCGGATGAATTCTTCGATGAGGAAAACGAACTCAACTATTACATCAGAAATGTTTCTCCTTTCATCAGGGAAACATTCGAGACCAACGAGATAGACGGCCAGTACTGGAATGAATATGCCGCATGCTATATGTGGGGTGTTCTCGGATTCCTCTACAATCCCGATGTTCTTTCCGAGGAAGAGGTTTCTACATGGAATCTTCTTATCAACGAAGATTACTGCCGTCAGATAACCACCAAGGATAATGTACGCGACAGCTACTTTGCAACACTCGGTGCGATAAAGGGTGATCTGTTCCTCAGTGAGGAATTCCTGAGCGACCCCGATTATCATGACAGGCTCGCAGAGGAGATGAACGACACCTCCGAAGAGACCGTTGCCGAAGCGCTTGAATTCCTTCAGCAGGTCAAGGATAACGTTTATTCCTTCGAGACGGACTCCGGTAAGTCCGATATGGTCACCGGCAAGATTTTCTCAAACCTTCAGTGGTCCGGTGATGCGGTTTACGCAATGGACCAGGCTGAGGAAGAGGATGTTTACCTCGCATACTCCGTTCCCGAGGAGTGCACCAATCTCTGGTTTGACGGATGGGTAATGCTCAAGGGAGACATCGACGGTAATCCCGAAAAGCAGAGAGCATGCGAAGCGTTTGTCAACTTCCTTTCAAGACCTGACAACGCTGTCAGAAATATGTACTACATCGGTTATACTTCATCGATCGCAGGCGGTACCGACGGAGACCAGATCTTCGAGTATGCAGACTGGTGCTATTCCGCAGAGGATGATGAAGAGGAAGTTGCCGATTACGATATCGGGTATTTCTTCGGAGATGAGGAGAGCGGGGATTATGTTCTCACCGTTCCCGAGGAGCAGACCTACCGTCAGCTCTTTGCACAATATCCTCCCAGGGAGGTTACCGACAGAAGTGCGGTCATGAGATATTTCGACGGTGATGCCAACGCCCGTATCAACAGGATGTGGATCAACGTAAGATGCTACAATTTGGGCAAAATAAAAGCTGCCGGATGGGCAGCCATAGTGCTTGCAGCTGTACTGATGACAGCCGCACTCATATATTTCAAGTCAGGTAAAAAGAAGACGAAAGCTATTCGTCGTCCTCCTCAGCCGCAATAACGCCGCTGATGACGCTTGTAACAGCGGAGATGACAACGACTGCGGCAATGATGACAAGCAGTCCGCCTGCAAGGATCAAGAAAATACCTGAATTCATAATTGCTCCTTTTGGTACGAGTTTTAAACCGTCTTTTATTCTATCACGGACGGCTCAAAAGTACAACAAAGGCAATTTGCACACAGGCTTTAAGGCGGATATATACTGATTTTCCAAGGCTTCCTCCCCATGCGGGTGGAAGCCTTTTTTATGCACTTTACACGAATTTTTAACAACCGTATGTTACCTGTTGACCCCGCTTGAAACCTTGTGTAAAGTGTATCTCATATCTGTTCGGGCAGTTTTGGGACTGCCCTGTTTTCATGCTCAAAAAGCATCTTCTGCGGGCCGTCCGTTTGGGAGTTTATATGACGGACACAGTATCCAAAGCCCGCTCGCTTCTTCCTTCCCTTACCGATGAATACATAACCGGTAAGGGAAGCGAACTCATCTCATTAAGACGCGGGCTGATCACAAAAGACAAATTTCTTGAAAGTGCGGGTGAATTCATCCGCGAAAAGTATGACGAGAGCGGTGAAGTCGCGGATGAACTGCTGAAGGAATTCGGTGAGTACATCTTCGGCTATTCGAGACTCACACCGCTTTTGGACGATCCGGACATTTCCGACATCCGTGTGATGGGTCACGGAAATGTAAGGATCAAGAAAAACGGAAAGAGAATGGACTCGGGTGTTTCCTTTTCATCCGAAAAGGAATACAGGCAGTTCATCGATTACATTGCGGCCAAGAATCAGGTCAGTGTATCCAATCTTTCCGCGATCCAGAGATTTACGGATTCACAGTCGCATCCGGGCTTCATCCTGAGATTTACCGTGTCGATGCCTATAGTCAATACCTATGACGAACCGTATCTGTGCATCCGAAAGGTGCCGAAGACATTTCCGCTGTTAAAGGATCTGGTGGCCGAAGGGATGCTTGACGAAAAATGTGCGAGGATCCTGGCACTGAGGTTCAGGATGGGTTCGACTCTTATATGCGGAGGAAATTCATCCGGGAAGACCACACTGTTAAATGCACTGAAGGAGACGATACCGGATGACAGTGCGGTGATGGTCGTACAGCAGGCCGATGAGCTGACGACGATGTTCCATCCGGATATGATGTTTCTTCACTCGGTTCCGCCGAGCGCGGAGAGCAAAGCTTCGTACGATCTGGAGCATATAAGCATAGCCGGACTTACCATGGATGTCGATTATTTTCTTGTAGGCGAGATCAAGGGTGCGGAGGCACTGTATATACTCAATGCCGCATGTACCGGACAGATCTGTGCGGGAACGATCCACTCTACATCCGCCATGAGGGCTCCGGATAAGCTCGTCGATTATGCAATGTACGAAAGCAGGTATTCGAGGAATGAGCTGATGAGGATGATGGATTGTTTTAAAACCCTGATCTTTATGAAGGATTTTAAGGTTGCAAATGTTTATGCCTGCAAGGGCTGGAATGAGGAAAGGAGGGAGCTGGATTATGAACGTCTGCTTTAGTGCATCGGTCTTCACGCTTTTGCTGGCCGGGTTTTACGGACTTATGGAGGGGTTCAGGACAACAGAGAATATAAAGAAGACCGCGGGGCTTTTGAGCAGACGGCTTGATGAAAAGGGAAGGGAAAATGCACTAAGGAAAAGAGAAGCGATAAGGATGAGAGCGGACCGTGACGGGATCTGGTCACGGATAGACAAGGCACTGGTCTACAGCGGGATCGTAAGATTCCTTCCCGGACTTACGACCGAAAAGTTCATAGCCCTGATGAGCCTGGCCTGCGCGCTTATCTTCATATCATCCGGGATCGCAATGGGAGTGATTGCCGGGGCCGTCTCTGCGGCGGTGTTTCTTTTTTCCGTATATGCGCTTATAAAGCTTCTCGAGATACGCAACTTAAGAAAAACCGGCGAGGACCTGCCGAGACTCCTCGACCTTCTGGGTTCATATGCGGCTTCGGGAGCGGTGTGTTCGAACATATTCGGACAGATAAGCATCTATATGAACGAACCGCTGCGTACGGTGTTTGATGAGTGCGGTGCCGAGGGAAGACTGAGCGGTGATATCTCGCTCGCACTTCTTACCATGGCCGATAAGATCGAACATCCTCAGTTCAAACAGCTGATCCGCAATATGGAGATAACCTCCAGGTACAGTGAGGATATTGCGGGACTTGTGAGCGACACGAGAAGAAGTCTTCGTGATTACCTGAAGGAGAGCTCCGACAGGAAAGCAATGCTCAGGGAATCGGCGATCAATATGGTGCTTCTTATGGTAATGAGTTATGTGGTAATCGCGATATCGGCAAGTCTTGCGGAGACACAGATAAGCACGGTGGTTCTGGGAAGCATACCGGGAAGGGTCACACTCGGAGTTCTCGGAACGGTGTTTATGATGTTCTTTGCTCAGGCCGCATCTTTGTATAAGTGAGGTTTTGAATGGTTCCAAATAAGTATTACGCATATATTGCCATGGCGATGATGATACTCTGCAGTCTGTTGTCGGGAGCGATCATCTGTATGGTCATGGATCCGGGAAACAGCAGAGTGATGGCAAGCGGTGCGGAGTTTGCCGGAATGATCAGAAAGAGGCAGAAGCAGAATGCTCTGTATATCAGATTGGAAGACTGGCTCAGGAAAAACGGAGCATGCTTTCATCTGGGAAAGAAGACCGATCCGGGAAGCTTTACCGCGCTGTGCATTCTGCTTGGTGCGACGGGTTTTCTTGCAGGCAACCGCGTATCACCCGGAAACGGTATCCTGCTCGGCGCCGGACTGGGACTGATCCTTCCGTTTACGATCCCCGCGCTGAACAGAAGCGATAACCGGAAAATGCTGCACGACATAAAACTCATATATCACTCGATGGGTGTTCAGATAAAGAGCGGAGTGTATGTTACCGATGCGCTTGCGGAGTGTTCCGGATCCGTCGAGAACATAAGGCTCCGGAGCGCACTGACGGATTTTTATGCCGATGTCATCATGAAATCGGATATATATGCATCGCTTGAAAGATTCAGGTCTTCATTCGATGACAGGTATATCGATTCACTGTGCATGACGATTGTTCAGGCACTTGAATCCGGACAGGCGGTAGATCTTCTGAAGGACATAGCGGAGCAGGCTTCGGATATGGAAAGTGAGATATTTGCCGCAAGGAAAGCGTCGCTGGACAGGCTTCTGACCCTGAGCCAGCTGATGGTCCTGGGAGCGGTGCTCGGAACGGCACTTTATACCTGCATCGTCTATATGATGAGCAGAGCCGTCGGATTCAGATAAATAAGAGAGGAGAAATGAAATGAACAGAAAACCTTTATGGGAATTGATATTGGAGCATGGGATGAAAAAAGAGAAGGGACTTGACGGGATTCTCGTTTCGGTAGGGCTTTGCATAATAGCTCTGCTGCTCTGTGTGGTCATGAAGGATTCTCTTACGGAATTCATACAGACGATAGTCAAGGCAATGACCGACAGCGCAAAGGGCATTCTCAGCACTCCGGGCGCATTCGGTTTTCCCGATATGAGGTTCATATGATGAACGCATTTAAGAAAAGAAAAGGAAGCGTCGGGGATGTGATGCCGATGGGAATCTTTGTCATATGCATAGCGGTAGTGTTCACGGCGTTTGCAGATTGCGTCCGTATAGTAAATGTAAAGAGCGGTGTCAGTCAGATCTCCAGACGCTACATCCTGAGGATGGAAACCGTGGGATACCTTGATGAAACGGACAGGGATGGAATCCTGAAGGAGCTTCGCGACACGGGACTTTATGATATCTCTCTCGGACAAACGGACACTGCGGAAGTGGGATACGGCAATCCCGTCAGGCTCGAAATAAGAGGATATACGGAGGACGGTTATGAGATCTCGGAATACAGGACATCTACCGCCAAGTATTAACGGATGTTTTGGAAAAAGGCATCCGGGAAAGATCGAATATGTCATGGGGATGTATGCCCTGCTGTTCGTTCTTGTCATGGCAATGGTCAGCCTGCAGATCCTGAGGTATAAAGCCGATTCCGATATAGCTGAGGATGCGCTTGCCGCATCATGCCTGGCCGCTCTCGATGTGGATCCTTACAGATACGGAACGGATCACAGTCTTGTGATAGGCGATCCGGTCCACGCAAGGCAGCTGTTCGAAGAGGCTCTCAGGGATAATATGCGGCTTGGGC